>PVMJ01000045.1_pt1 | contig 270993 bp, 262 predicted proteins | sample 1853361 | NCBI WGS metagenome assembly PVMJ01 (sample SAMN08533506, study PRJNA380276) | Synthetic metagenome, whole genome shotgun sequencing project. | isolation source: mock microbial community containing genomic DNA from 20 ATCC strains | collected 2017 | reverse complement strand
TTTTGTGTTTATTTTTATATATCAAATGTCATAATCCGTAAATTTAGTAATCTTAATGAGAGAAAAGAATGAAAATGAGGCTATTGAGGGTAATAGTAATGATTTTTTTGCTTTTCAGGCTTTCTAAGTGCTCCCAAACAATCCTTATGATAGGAACTGTTATTTCTTACTACAAGTATATATTTTACATAATGAGAGTAAGAAAAGCGGGATGAAAATAAGTATTCAATCCTTACAGTAATGAATGCGATACAAAGGAATAGAAACGATATGCTTTATTCCGCATTAACGGGCAGTAAGACCCCCACCTCAAATTTCAGCGGAAGCAAAGAAGCTAGGTGGGGGATCAACTGCCCGTAAAAGCCCGATTGGTGAGGGTTGATTAAAGTTTCACTTTATATAAAAGCGTACGGAATTAATATACAAACCGTTTTGTGTATGGTAGATCTCTAGAAATATATATTCTAATTGCTTATCCTTCTTGCATATAGTTACAATTATTCTTTTGAATATAACTAAAACACGAACGTTATTGATGAGTAATAAAAAAACATTCGATTATTTGTTGACATTGTTTATGAAATATTGTTAATATAGCCATAGAAAGAATAATATATAAGACCTCATATAATCGCGGGGATATGGCCTGCAAGTCTCTACCTAACGACCGTTATTCGTTAGACTATGAGGGAAAGTCACTCGGTATTTTTCTATTCACAAGGGATACGTATGCCTGAGTAGAGCGCTTTCTCTCATAGTAAAAGAGAAACTGTTCTATTTCAGGCTTTTTTTATTTGAATCGGGGGGATTCTAATATGAAATCACTAGTTGGAGTCATAATGGGAAGCACGTCAGACTGGGAAACAATGAAATATGCTTGTGACATTTTAGATGAATTAAATATACCGTATGAGAAAAAGGTTGTATCCGCTCATCGGACTCCGGATTATATGTTTGAATATGCAGAGACGGCTCGTGAACGTGGATTGAAAGTTATTATTGCGGGAGCTGGTGGAGCAGCACATTTACCAGGAATGGTTGCAGCGAAGACGAATCTTCCTGTAATCGGAGTTCCAGTTCAATCAAAAGCGTTAAACGGCTTAGATTCATTATTATCCATCGTCCAAATGCCAGGAGGGGTTCCAGTTGCAACTGTTGCAATTGGTAAGGCTGGTTCAACAAATGCTGGTTTACTTGCTGCACAAATACTTGGATCATTCCATGATGACATATATGATGCATTAGAATTGAGAAGAGAAGCAATTGAAAAAGATGTGCGCGAAGGTAGTGAGCTAGTATGACGAGAATCATTTTACCTGGAAAAACAATCGGTATTATTGGAGGCGGCCAGCTAGGAAGAATGATGGCATTGGCGGCTAAGGAGATGGGATATAAAATTGCTGTTTTAGATCCTACAAAAAACTCACCATGTGCACAAGTTGCTGATATTGAAATTGTTGCATCATATGACGATTTAAAAGCAATTCAGCATTTAGCAGAGATCAGTGATGTTGTCACATATGAATTTGAGAATATTGATTATAGATGTTTACAATGGCTTGAAAAACATGCTTACTTACCGCAAGGCAGTCAGTTGTTAAGTAAAACGCAAAATCGTTTTACAGAAAAGAATGCGATTGAGAAAGCAGGATTACCAGTAGCAACGTATAGATTAGTTCAAAATCAAGGTCAGCTTACTGAAGCAATCGCTGAGTTATCATATCCTTCTGTCTTAAAAACGACGACAGGTGGATATGATGGGAAAGGGCAAGTTGTTTTAAGAAGTGAGGATGACGTTGATACAGCGCGAGAGCTTGCGAATGCAGCAGAGTGTATTTTAGAGAAATGGGTGCCTTTTGAAAAAGAAGTATCAGTTATTGTCATTCGTAGTGTAAGTGGTGAAACGAAAGTATTTCCGGTAGCGGAAAATATTCATGTAAATAACATTTTGCATGAATCCATCGTTCCAGCTCGCATTACAGAAGAACTTTCTCAAAAAGCTATTGCTTATGCAAAAGTGCTTGCGGATGAACTAGAACTTGTGGGAACACTAGCGGTAGAGATGTTTGCTACAGCTGATGGTGAGATTTACATTAATGAATTAGCACCAAGACCTCACAATTCAGGACACTATACACAGGATGCATGTGAAACGAGTCAATTCGGCCAACATATTCGAGCAATCTGTAATTTACCTCTTGGAGAAACAAATTTGTTAAAACCAGTTGTCATGGTAAACATTTTAGGCGAACATATAGAAGGGGTCCTAAGACAAGTGAATAGATTAACCGGGTGCTATTTACACTTGTATGGAAAAGAAGAAGCAAAAGCGCAGCGAAAAATGGGGCATGTTAATATTTTAAATGATAATATTGAAGTCGCTCTAGAAAAAGCGAAGAGTTTGCATATTTGGGACCATCAAGAACAACTGTTGGAGGGAAAAAGATGATTAGTCGTTATACACGCCCAGAAATGGGTGCAATTTGGACGGAAGAGAACAAATTTAAAGCGTGGTTAGAAGTTGAGATTTTAGCTTGTGAAGCATGGGCTGAGCTTGGCGATATTCCGAAAGAAGATGTTAAAAAAATTCGTGAGCATGCATCATTTGATATTGATCGTATTTATGAAATTGAAAAAGAGACACGTCATGACGTAGTTGCATTCACTCGTGCTGTATCAGAAACACCAGCATTAGGCGAGGAACGTAAATGGATTCATTACGGTTTAACATCTACAGACGTAGTAGATACAGCGTTATCTTACATTTTAAAACAAGCGAATGAAATCATATTAAAAGACTTAGAAAACTTTGTAAGTATTTTAGCTAACAAAGCGAAAGAGCATAAATACACGATCATGATGGGAAGAACACACGGTGTTCATGCAGAACCAACAACATTCGGTTTAAAACTTGGTCTTTGGTATGAAGAAATGAAACGTAACGTAGAGCGTTTCAAACAAGCTGCTAATACAGTTCGTGTTGGTAAATTATCTGGTGCGGTTGGTACATATGCAAATATCGATCCATTCGTAGAAAAGTATGTTTGTGAAAACTTAGGATTAGAAGCAGCACCAATTTCAACACAAACATTGCAACGTGATCGCCATGCACATTACATGTCAACACTTGCATTAATCGCAACGTCTATCGAAAAGATGGCAGTTGAGATTCGTGGTTTACAAAAGAGTGAAACACGTGAAGTTGAAGAAGCTTTCGCAAAAGGTCAAAAGGGTTCTTCTGCAATGCCGCATAAGCGTAATCCAATTGGATCTGAAAATATGACTGGTTTAGCTCGTGTTATCCGCGGTTATATGATGACAGCTTATGAGAATGTTCCATTATGGCATGAGCGTGATATTTCTCACTCTTCAGCAGAACGCGTAATTTTACCAGATGCTACAATCGCGTTAAATTACATGCTAAACCGCTTTGGTAATATTGTTAAAAACTTAACTGTATACCCAGAGAATATGAAACGTAATATGACAAGAACATACGGCTTAATTTATTCTCAGCGCGTAATGCTTACATTAATCGATAAAGGTATGGTACGTGAGGAAGCTTACGATATCGTACAACCTAAAGCGATGGAAGCTTGGGAAACACAAGTACAATTTAAAGAGCTTGTAGAAGCTGATGAGCGTATTACGAGCAAGTTAACACAAGAAGAAATTAATGAATGCTTCAACTATGAGCATCATATGCAACACGTTGATACAATCTTTGAACGCCTTGGATTAAACGAAGCGTAAAATTTCATATGGCACAGAATAGAGTCATTCTGTGCCATTCTTTATAAAAACATTATTCACATTTTTCAAACTACAGGGGGCTTGCGAAATGCAAAAGCTAGAATTGCTGTATGAAGGTAAGGCAAAAAGAATTTATCGTACAGAATCAGCAGATATGGTTTGGGTAGAGTACAAAGATAGTGCGACTGCTTTCAATGGGGAGAAAAAAGAGACGATTACAGGAAAAGGTCGTTTGAACAATGAGATTACAACTTTATTGTTCAGAAAGTTACAAGAAGTAGGAATTAAAACACACTTTGTTGAGAAGCTATCTGAAACAGAACAACTTGTTAAAAAAGTGAGTATTATTCCTTTAGAAGTTGTCACAAGAAATGTAATTGCAGGAAGTCTTTCAAAACGATTAGGAATGGAAGAGGGAACTGTACTTGCAGAACCAATCGTAGAATTTTACTTCAAAGATGATGATTTAGGAGATCCGCTTGTAACGGAAGATCATATTCGTGTATTAAACGTTGCATCGCCAGAGCAAGTAAGCGTATTACGAGATATGGCTCTACAAATCAATCAAGTGTTGATTGATCATTTCGCAAGCTGTCGTGTAAGATTAGTAGATTTCAAATTAGAGTTTGGTGTAACGGATGAAGGAGAAATCATTTTAGCAGATGAAATTTCACCAGATACTTGCCGTTTATGGGATGAAACGAGCAATGAGAAGTTTGATAAAGACGTATTCCGTCGTGATCTTGGAAATTTAACAGATGCTTATGAAGAGATTTTAAAACGTTTAGGGGGAATTTCACATGTATAAAGTTAAGGTATATGTAACATTAAGAGAAAGCGTATTAGATCCACAAGGAACAGCAGTAAAAGGAGCACTTCATAGCCTTTCATTCACAGAAGTACAGGATGTTCGAATTGGAAAGTACATGGAACTAACAATTGATAAATCGGTAACCGACTTAGATAGCAAGGTAAAGGAAATGTGTGAAAAACTATTAGCAAACGTTGTAATGGAAGACTTCCGTTATGAAGTTGAGGAGGTTGTCGCACAGTGAAATTTGCCGTAATAGTATTTCCAGGTTCGAACTGTGATGTCGATATGTTCCATGCAATTAAAGATGAGCTTGGCGAAGAAGTAGATTACGTTTGGCACGATACAGAGAATTTAGATGAATATGATGCAATTCTACTACCAGGTGGTTTCTCTTATGGTGACTACTTACGCTGCGGTGCTATTTCTCGCTTTGCGAATGCAATGAAAGCAGTACAGAAAGCTGCTGAGCAAGGAAAGCCAATTTTAGGTGTATGTAATGGATTCCAGATTCTTGTTGAATCAGGATTATTACCAGGAGCATTAATGAGAAATGAAAACTTAAAATTTATGTGTCGAACAGTTCAGTTACGTGTTGAAAATAATGAAACAATGTTTACATCACAATATGAAAAAGATGAAGTAATCAATATTCCAATTGCACATGGTGAGGGGAATTACTATTGTGATGAAGAGACTCTTAAACAATTAGAAGAGAATAATCAAATCGCATTCCGTTACGTAGAAAACCCGAACGGAAGCGTTTCAGATATTGCTGGTATTGTAAACGAAAAAGGGAATGTACTGGGTATGATGCCACACCCAGAGCGTGCTGTAGATGAATTACTTGGCGGTGCTGAAGGGTTAAAAGTCTTTCAATCTATCTTAAAACAGTGGAGGGAAACATATGTCGTTAATGCTTGAACCAAATCCAACACAAATTAAAGAAGAGCGCATATATGCGGAAATGGGGCTAACAGACGAAGAGTTCGCCATGGTTGAAAAGATTTTAGGCCGTCTGCCAAATTATACAGAAACAGGATTATTCTCTGTTATGTGGTCTGAACATTGTAGTTATAAAAATTCAAAACCAGTACTTCGAAAATTCCCAACAACAGGTGAGCGAGTCTTGCAAGGGCCTGGGGAAGGTGCTGGAATTGTAGACATCGGTGATAATCAAGCGGTTGTATTTAAAATGGAAAGTCATAACCACCCTTCTGCTATTGAGCCATATCAAGGAGCAGCAACAGGTGTTGGCGGTATTATTCGTGACGTATTCTCTATGGGAGCACGTCCAGTAGCTCTATTAAACTCACTTCGATTTGGAGAATTACAATCACCACGTGTGAAATACTTATTCGAAGAAGTAGTAGCAGGAATTGCGGGATACGGTAACTGTATCGGTATTCCGACTGTTGGCGGCGAAGTACAGTTTGATCCATGTTATGAAGGAAATCCACTTGTAAATGCAATGTGCGTAGGCTTAATTAACCACGAAGACATTAAAAAAGGGCAAGCGCACGGTGCTGGAAACACAGTAATGTACGTAGGAGCATCAACTGGTCGTGATGGTATCCACGGTGCTACATTCGCATCTGAAGAGTTATCTGAAAGCTCAGAAGCGAAGCGTCCAGCAGTTCAAGTAGGAGATCCATTTATGGAGAAACTTCTTATTGAAGCTTGTTTAGAACTTATTCAATCGGATGCACTTGTTGGAATTCAAGATATGGGTGCAGCTGGTTTAACATCATCTTCTGCAGAAATGGCAAGTAAAGCAGGAATGGGTATTGAAATGTACTTAGATGATGTACCACAACGAGAAACAGGAATGACACCATATGAAATGATGCTATCTGAATCACAAGAGCGTATGTTAATTGTTGTGAAAAAAGGTAGAGAGCAAGAGATAGTAGATTTATTTGAGAAGTATGGTCTTGCAGCCGTTACGATGGGGAAAGTAACGGAAGACAAAATGCTTCGTTTATTCCATAAAGGTGAAATGGTAGCTGAAGTACCAGCGGATGCTCTTGCAGAAGAAGCGCCAATTTATCATAAACCATCACAAGAAGCAGCATACTTTGCTGAATTCCAGCAGATGAAAATGGAAACACCAAAAGTAGAAAATTATAAAGAAACGTTATTCGCTCTATTACAACAACCGACGATTGCAAGTAAAGAGTGGGTTTATGATCAATATGATTATCAAGTTCGCACAAGCACAGTTGTTACACCGGGTTCAGATGCAGCAGTTGTACGTGTACGCGGTACAGAAAAAGGATTAGCAATGACGACAGATTGTAACTCTCGCTACATTTATTTAGATCCAGAAATGGGCGGTAAAATTGCAGTAGCAGAGGCAGCACGTAATATCGTATGTTCTGGAGGAGAGCCACTTGCAATTACAGATTGCTTAAACTTCGGTAATCCAGAGAAACCAGAAATCTTCTGGCAAATTGAGAAATCAGTAGATGGTATGAGTGAAGCTTGTCGCACATTACAAACACCAGTTATAGGCGGAAACGTATCAATGTATAACGAACGTAGTGGTGAAGCGGTATATCCAACACCGACAGTTGGGATGGTCGGACTAGTACATGACTTAAAACATGTAACAACACAAGAGTTTAAGCAAGCTGGCGATTTAGTTTATGTTATCGGAGAGACGAAAGCTGAGTTTGGTGGAAGTGAATTACAGAAAATGCTTCACGGCAAAATTTTCGGCCAATCACCAAGTATCGATCTAGACGTAGAATTAAAACGTCAAAAACAAGTATTAGCAGCAATTCAAGCTGGCCTTGTTCAATCTGCACATGACGTTGCTGAAGGTGGTTTAGCAGTTGCAATTTCAGAAAGTGCAATTGGTGCTAACGGCTTAGGTGCTACTGTGAAATTAGACGGGGAAGCAACAGCGGCATTATTTGCGGAATCGCAATCTCGCTTCGTGATAACTGTAAAACGTGAAAATAAAGAAGCGTTCGAGAAAGCGGTAGAAGCAATTCAAGTTGGAGAAGTAACAAATACAAATGAAGTGACAATTCATAATGAAGAAAATGAAGTATTACTTACAGCAAATGTAGATGAAATGAGAAAGGCTTGGAAAGGGGCAATCCCATGCTTGCTGAAATAAAGGGGTTAAACGAAGAATGTGGCGTTTTCGGAATTTGGGGGCATGAAAATGCGGCACAAGTTTCATATTACGGATTGCACAGTTTACAGCACCGTGGGCAAGAAGGCGCAGGCATTGTCGTAAATAATGGAGAAAAAATCGTCGGTCACAAGGGGTTAGGTTTAATATCGGAAGTGTTTTCAAGAGGAGAGCTAGAAGGATTGAACGGGAAATCAGCAATCGGACACGTACGATACGCGACGGCTGGTGGAAGTGAAGTGGCTAACGTTCAACCATTACTATTCCGTTTTTCTGATCATAGTATGGCATTAGCTCATAACGGGAATTTAATTAATGCAAAAATGCTTCGCCGCGAATTAGAGGCAGAGGGAAGTATTTTTCAAACAAGTTCAGATACAGAAGTACTTTTACACCTTATTAAACGTAGTACGAAAGGTTCGTTAATTGAAAGTGTAAAAGAAGCTCTAAATAAAGTGAAAGGTGCGTTTGCATATCTTTTACTAACTGGAAATGAAATGATTGTTGCGCTAGATCCAAATGGATTCCGTCCCCTTTCAATTGGAAAGATGGGAGATGCTTACGTTGTAGCATCAGAAACATGTGCTTTTGATGTAGTAGGTGCAACATACATTCGTGATGTAGAACCGGGTGAATTACTTATCATTAATGATGATGGAATTCACGTAGATCGTTTTACAAATGATGTAGAACATGCAATTTGCAGTATGGAATACATTTACTTCGCACGCCCAGATTCAAATATCGCTGGTGTTAACGTCCATGCAGCACGTAAAAACATGGGGAAACGTTTGGCGGCAGAAGCTCCTATTGAAGCTGATGTTGTTACTGGTGTACCAGACTCTAGCATTTCAGCAGCAATTGGTTATGCGGAGGCGACAGGTATTCCATATGAGTTAGGATTAATTAAAAATCGTTACGTTGGACGTACGTTTATTCAACCTTCTCAGGAACTGCGAGAGCAAGGGGTTAAGATGAAGCTTTCAGCAGTAAGAGGTGTAGTTGAAGGAAAACGAGTTGTTATGATTGATGATTCTATCGTACGAGGAACAACGAGTAAACGAATTGTTCGTATGCTTCGCGAGGCTGGAGCGACAGAAGTTCACGTAAGAATAGCTTCACCACCTTTGAAATATCCATGTTTCTATGGCATTGATATTCAAACGAGAAAAGAATTAATTGCAGCAAATCATACGGTAGAAGAAATTCGTGAAATGATCGGTGCAGACTCATTAACATTTTTAAGTGAAGATGGATTAGTAGATGCAATTGGACGTCCATATGAAGGGAAATACGGTGGCCTATGTATGGCGTACTTCAATGGAGATTATCCAACAGCTCTTTATGATTATGAGCAAGAGCTTTTAGAAAGTATGAAATAAGAAGAAAAAAGCTTCTACTTCTTTTTGATGTAGAAGCTAGCTTCTTTCTTAAAACGGCCCGCACAGGATAGGGAGAAATTAAAAGACGAGGTGTAGATAACGATGGCGAATGCATATAAGCAAGCAGGAGTAGATATTGAAGCTGGATATGAAGCGGTATCTCGCATGAAAAAACACGTACAAACAACAATGAGAAAAGAAGTACTAGGCGGTTTAGGCGGTTTTGGAGGTATGTTTGACCTATCAAAATTTGCATTAGAAGAACCTGTATTAGTATCTGGAACAGATGGCGTGGGAACGAAATTGATGCTCGCTTTTATGGCAGATAAACATGACACAATTGGTATTGATGCGGTAGCAATGTGTGTAAATGATATTGTTGTCCAAGGAGCAGAGCCGCTTTTCTTCCTTGATTATATTGCTTGTGGTAAAGCTGAACCTAGTAAAATTGAAAACATCGTCAAAGGTATATCAGAGGGCTGTCGCCAAGCAGGTTGTGCTTTAATTGGTGGAGAAACAGCTGAAATGCCAGGAATGTATTCTACAGAAGAATACGATTTAGCTGGTTTTACAGTTGGGATCGTTGATAAAAAGAAAATTGTAACAGGTGAAAAAATTGAAGCTGGTCACGTATTAATTGGCTTAGCATCTAGCGGTATTCATAGTAACGGTTATTCTTTAGTACGAAAAGTATTACTAGAAGATGGAGAACTATCTTTAGATCGCATTTACGGACGCTTAGAGCTACCTCTTGGTGAAGAATTATTAAAACCAACGAAAATTTATGTCAAACCTATTTTAGAACTATTGAAGAAATATGAAGTATACGGTATGGCACATATTACAGGTGGCGGATTCATTGAAAATATTCCACGTATGTTACCAGAAGAAATCGGTGCAGAAATTGAATTAGGATCTTGGGAAATTCAGCCGATCTTTAGTTTACTTCAAGAAGTTGGCAAGCTGGAAGAGAAAGAAATGTTCAATATTTTTAACATGGGTATTGGTATGGTAGTAGCGGTGAAGGAAGAAGATGCAAAAGATGTTGTTCGTCTTCTTGAAGAGCAAGGAGAAACTGCTCGTATTATTGGACGCACTGTACAAGGAGCTGGCGTTACTTTTAATGGAGGCACAGCGCTATGAGTAGATTAGCAGTTTTTGCTTCTGGAAGCGGATCTAACTTTCAATCTCTCGTTAATGCAGTAGAAGAAAAAAGATTGGGTGCAGAAATTAGTTTATTAGTATGTGATAAACCAGAAGCACGCGCTGTTGGGCGAGCACATTATCATCATATCCCGTGTTTCGCTTTTTCAGCGAAAGCATATGAGTCAAAAGAAGCGTTTGAAAAAGAGATATTAAAGAAGCTAGAAGAGTATGAAATTGATTATGTTATTTTAGCTGGATATATGCGTTTAATTGGACCAACTTTACTAGAAGCTTACGGCGGAAGGATTATTAATATTCATCCATCACTATTACCGAGTTTTCCAGGGAAAGATGCTGTTGGTCAAGCGTTAGAAGCAGGTGTGAAAGTAACTGGAGTAACGATTCATTATGTAGACGCAGGTATGGATACAGGGCCAATTATTGCACAAGAAGCAGTAGTTGTTTCTGAAGGGGATACGAGAGAAAGCTTACAAAAGAAAATTCAACAAGTTGAACATAAATTATACGTAAATACAGTGAATCAAATTGTTCAATCTACGAAAGAACCAACTGTCAACTAACATACAACCAGGGGTGAAGGGTAAATGAAAAAGCGTGCATTAGTAAGTGTTTCAGATAAAACAGGAGTAGTAGAATTTGTTAAAGGTTTACTAGAACAAGGGATCGAAGTTATATCAACAGGCGGTACAAAAAAATTACTAGAAGAAAACGGCTTACAAGTAATCGGTATTTCTGAAGTAACTGGTTTCCCAGAAATTATGGATGGTCGTGTGAAAACATTACATCCAAATATTCATGGTGGTCTATTAGCAGTTCGCGATAATGAAACGCATGTAGCACAAATGAATGAGTTAGGTATAGAGCCAATTGATTTTGTTATCGTTAACTTATACCCATTCAAAGAAACAATCGCTAAGCCTGATGTAACATTTGCTGATGCAATTGAAAATATTGATATTGGTGGCCCAACAATGATTCGCTCTGCTGCGAAAAATCACAAATTTGTATCGGTAATTGTAGATCCAGTAGATTACGATGTTGTATTAGCAGAACTGGAAGAGAACGGTGAAGTAAAAGAAGAAACGAAACGTAAATTAGCAGCGAAAGTATTCCGCCATACAGCAGCATATGATGCGTTAATCTCTAACTACTTAACAGAGCAAATGGGTGAAGAAAGCCCAGAAACATTAACTGTGACATTTGAGAAAAAGCAAGACTTACGTTATGGCGAGAACCCACATCAAAAGGCAACTTTCTATAAAGCGCCATTCGCAGCAACTTCTTCTGTTGCATACGCAGAACAATTACACGGTAAAGAATTATCATATAACAATATTAATGATGCAGACGCAGCACTTAGCATCGTAAAAGAATTTACAGAGCCAGCAGTAGTAGCAGTAAAACATATGAATCCATGTGGTGTTGGAGTAGGAACTGATATTCATGAAGCATACACACGTGCTTATGAAGCGGATCCAGTATCAATCTTTGGAGGGATTATTGCAGCGAATCGTGAGATCGACAAATCTACAGCTGAAAAGTTACATGAAATTTTCTTAGAAATTATTATTGCACCTTCTTTCTCAAAAGAAGCTTTGGAAGTGTTGCAAAATAAGAAAAACTTACGTTTACTAACTGTAAATATTGAAAAATCGACAAGTGCGAGCAAAAAACTAACTTCTGTACAAGGCGGACTTCTTGTTCAAGAGGAAGATACGTTATCATTAGATGAAAGTACAATTTCAATTCCAACAAAACGTGAACCTTCAGAGCAAGAATGGAAAGATTTAAAACTAGCTTGGAAAGTTGTAAAACATGTGAAGTCAAATGCAATTGTTTTAGCGAAAGATGATATGACAATTGGTGTCGGTGCGGGACAGATGAACCGTGTAGGTTCTGCAAAAATTGCAATTACACAAGCTGGTGAAAAAGCACAAGGTAGCGCGCTTGCATCTGATGCTTTCTTCCCAATGCCAGATACATTAGAAGAAGCAGCAAAAGCAGGAATTACAGCAATCATTCAACCAGGCGGATCAATCCGTGATGAAGATTCTATTAAAGTGGCGGATACGTATGGGATTGCGATGGTGTTCACTGGCGTACGTCATTTCAAACACTAATAGAGGGTGTTTAAAAAGTCCGGTTAAGATAACCTTCGCATGTCGTCGTTGCATTGCCAGTGCGGTACTCATGTAGGAAAACTACACTCCGTGTCCTCCTGGCAAATGCGCCTCGACCTGCTCGGTTCTCTTAATCCTCCTTTTTAAACTTACAGTGATATGAAAACAAACTAGGAGCATAGCTTCTAGTTTGTACTTATTTAAGTATTGGGGGATGAAATATGAATGTTTTAGTAATTGGACGCGGTGGGCGTGAGCATGCTTTAGCTTGGAAGTTTGCACAATCTACAAAAGTGAAAAAGGTGTATGTAGCACCGGGCAATGAAGGTATGCGCGATATTGCAACACCAGTTGATATTGATGAAAATGATTTTGATGCGTTAGTTTTATTTGCTAAAGAGAATCATGTTGAGTTAACTTTCGTTGGACCAGAAATTCCGCTTATGAATGGAATTGTTGATCGTTTTACAGAAGAGGGACTTCGCGTATTTGGTCCGAATAAAGCGGCTGCTGTTATTGAAGGTAGCAAAGCTTTTACGAAAGAATTGATGAAAAAATATGATATTCCAACTGCTGCATATGAAACTTTTACAGATTATGAAGAAGCAGTACAGTACATTCAAAAAGTTGGTGCACCGATTGTTATTAAGGCAGATGGATTAGCTGCTGGAAAAGGTGTAACAGTAGCGATGACGCTTGAAGAGGCATTACAAGCTGCAAAAGAAATGCTACAAGATGTAAAGTTCGGCGAAGCGAGTAAGAAGGTCGTTATTGAAGAGTTCTTAGATGGACAAGAATTTTCATTAATGGCATTTGTGAATGGAACAAATGTGCATCCGATGGTAATCGCGCAAGATCATAAACGAGCTTTTGATGGAGATAAAGGTCCAAATACAGGTGGAATGGGTGCATATTCTCCAGTACCACAAATTCCGGAATCAGCAGTTCAAGAGGCGATAAAAAACGTATTGCATCCAACTGCTAAAGCGATGATTGCAGAAAATCGATCGTTTACAGGTATTTTATATGCGGGACTTATTTTAACAAATGATGGTCCAAAGGTAATTGAGTTTAATGCTCGCTTTGGTGATCCTGAAACGGAAGTTGTATTACCACGCCTAGAAAATGATTTAGTTGATGTATGTAACGCTGTATTAGATGAGAGTGAACTAACGTTACAATGGTCAGAAGAAGCAGTTATTGGCGTTGTACTTGCTTCGAAAGGATATCCAGAAGTATATAAAAAAGGTGATATTATTAACGGGTTAGATGCATTGCAAGATGTAATTGTGTTTCATTCAGGTACAGCGATGAAACATGGTGATTTTGTAACAAACGGTGGTCGTGTACTATTTGTTGCTTGTAAGGCGAATAGTTTACAAGAAGCGAAAGATAAGGTGTATAAAGAAATTGGTAAAATTGAGAGTGATGCTCTATTTTACCGAAGTGATATAGGATATCGTGCAATTGGGCATGAGATGATGAGAAGCTAATATGTAAAAAATCTCGCTGAGAAATCAGCGAGATTTTTTATACATCTTTATCTTTTTTCAATTTCCCTTTTTGCTTTGCCATTTCTCGAAGTAAATACTCGATGTGTGCATTGACGCTACGAAACTCATCATTCGCCCATTTTTCGATGACTGCGTGTAATTCAGGATCAATACGTAATGGAAAGCTTTTCTTTTTAGCCATAGTGATTTACAACCTTTTAGTATAGGCTTCCTGTATTAATAACTGGTTGCGCACCTTTATCTGAAACGATGGCAACTAATAGGTTGTTCACCATATTCGCTTTACGCTCGTCATCTAATTCAAGTACGCCTTCTTCATCTAACATATGGATTGAATCTTTTGCCATCTTCACAGCACCTTCAACAATCTCTTTTCTAGCAGCTAATACTGCTTTTGCTTGTTGGCGTTGTAGCATTGCATGGGCAATTTCTGTTGCATAAGCTAAATGTGTTAAACGAGTTTCTAACACTTCTACGCCAGCAATTTCAAGGCGTGCTTCTAATTCACGTTTTAATTCTTCAGAAATTTCTTCAGTATTTCCACGTAACGTAATGCAAGTTTCATCTTGGAAATTATCATAAGGATATTTCGTTGCAACGTGGCGGATTGCCGTTTCGCTTTGAATTTCTACAAATCGATCATAATGTTCAACGCCGAACATCGCTTTTGCAGAATCAACAACTTTATAGACGATAACAGCTGCAATTTCAATTGGATTTCCGTCAACATCATTTACTTTTAATTTCTTACTATTAAAGTTCTCAACACGTAATGATACAGTTTGACGGAACGCGAACGGAATCGTTAAAAATAAACCGTTTTGACGAATTGTTCCTAAATAATTACCGAAAAACGTAATGACTTTTGCTTGATTTGGTTGAACAATACCAATACCTGTAGCAAGAACTGCAGCTAAAATAATAGTTAATGCTGCTCCTATGAAAATTTCTTGCACGAGGAAAAATACACCGATAGCGGCTAAAATCAAAATTCCAATAATCCCAAGAAAACCATTAACATAAAACACTTGTTTTTCTTTCATATGATCGCCTCCTGATATAAAAATGATATCACTTTTATATCATTTTAAGCAAGAGGTTTACACCTAATTTTCTGAATTTTATTGATTATGTATATTTTAATGTCTGAAATGAGAATATATGTTCTATTTTTGTGATAAAATAAAGAAGACTTAACCGCCCACTGCAGCAGCTAAGTCCCTTTGAGAGCATCTTGCATCGTGACAAATGATTCAAAGCGGTTTTGCCAGGATTATATCTTCAATCGCTGACTCAATCTCTTTGTCAGAAGCGTCATAACTTCCATTTGACTGTGGTTTGTCGTGCTTGGAAGTTTGATTCGCTTCTTCTTTAGTATGTCCCTTCTCAGCAAAATTCATGCTAGACATTTTAAATGCCCCCATGTTCATGTATTTTCCGAATTTCCACATTTCAACAATAGGGCAGAAACGAACAATTCCCTCTGCAACTTTCATTGCACCAATCCATAGCAAAATGTTAGACCAAGTGCACCAAGGTTTGCGCACGAGTTTCGTTGCACTACAACCGAAGAGGACAAGTCCGAGTGTAATTCGAATTAGGGCATTTATTGTACCGATATTTTGCTTCATTAGAAAAACACTCCTTTTATGAAAGTTGAAATAGATAATACTATTTCTTTTATTAGTATCCCTTTTGATTTTTCGGATATGTAATCCAACATTTGACGTGGAAAAAGATGTTGGATTGTGCGTGTGTGTAAGTAGCTTTTTTTGTTATAATGAAAGAATGCATAAAAGGAAGTTCAAAATTAAATCCTCTCGTTTAAAAAATGTCGAAGAGGGGATTTCAAACTTAATTCTCCGCTTTAAACAAATATTTAAGGTGAACTTAAAAAATCCTAATGAAAATAAACTGTTATTTTAAACAGAAATATATACAACTTGAGAAAAGAAAGGGTGTTTTCATGTACGATATTTCCGGATGGAAACATGTATTTAAGCTTGATCCGAATAAGGAATTAAGTGAAGAACATTTAGAAATGATTTGTGAGTCTGGAACAGATGCTGTTATTGTAGGCGGAAGTGATGGGGTGACAATTGATAATGTACTACACATGCTAGTTAGCATTCGTAGATATGCAGTTCCTTGTGTGTTAGAGGTTTCTGATGTGGAAGCAATTACACCAGGATTCGATTTTTATTATATCCCAAGCGTTTTAAATAGCCGAAAGGTGGAATGGGTAACAGGCGTTCATCATGAGGCTTTGAAAGAATTTGGGGATATTATGGATTGGGACGAAATTTTTATGGAAGGATATTGTGTTTTAAATCCTGAAGCGAAAGTAGCCCAGCTTACAGATGCAAAGTGTGATGTAACAGAAGATGATGTGATTGCATACGCGCGTTTAGCAGACAAGCTATTACGTTTACCGATATTTTATTTAGAGTATAGCGGTACGTATGGAGATGTTGAACTTGTTAAAAATGTAAAAGCACAATTGAAACAAGCTAAGTTATATTATGGCGGTGGTATTTCTAATGCGGAACAGGCGAAGGAAATGGCGCAGCATGCTGATACAGTAGTTGTTGGAAATATTATTTATGATGATATAAAAGCAGCGTTAAAAACGGTTAAAGCAGTAAAAGGAGAGTAGGTGCAGGCGTATATGAGTATGACAGATAGATTATTAAATGGTTTAAATCCGCAGCAACAAAAAGCAGTACAAACAACGAACGGACCACTTCTATTAATGGCAGGCGCAGGTAGTGGTAAAACACGAGTGTTAACACATCGTATTGCGTATTTACTTGGTGAAAAAGGAGTAGCACCATGGAACGTACTAGCTATTACCTTTACAAATAAAGCGGCTCGTGAAATGCGCGAGCGTATTGATACACTTGTCGGACCAGAAGCTGAAGATATTTGGATTTCTACGTTCCACTCTATGTGTGTACGTATTTTACGACGTGATATCGATCGCATTGGTATTAATCGTAACTTTACAATTTTAGATTCAGGTGATCAGTTAACTGTAGTTAAAAAAATTATGAAAGAGCGCAATATTGATCCGAAGAAATTTGAGCCGCGCTCTATTTTAGCTGGTATTAGTAATGCGAAAAATGAATTGTTATCTGCGGATAAATATGCGAAGAAAATTACAATTGCTGATCCATATGAAAAATTAACGAGCGATGTATATACAGAATATCAAAAACGTCTTTTGAAAAATAACTCACTAGACTTTGATGATTTAATTATGACGACGATTCAACTATTTGAACGTGTTCCAGAAGTACTAGAGTTTTATCAGCGTAAATTTCAGTATATTCACGTGGATGAGTATCAAGATACGAACAAAGCGCAATACCTTCTTGTTAAACATTTGGCAGCACGTTTTAAAAATTTATGTGTTGTAGGTGACTCAGATCAGTCAATTTATCGCTGGCGTGGTGCGGACATTTCTAACATTTTGTCATTCGAAAAAGACTATGAGAATGCGCAAGTTATTCTGTTAGAACAAAACTATCGTTCGTCACAAAATATTTTAAATGCAGCGAATGCTGTTATTGAAAGAAATACGAATCGTAAACCGAAGAAATTATGGACAGATAATGAAGTTGGAAGCAAAATCTCTTACTATCGTGCTGCAACGGAAAAGGACGAAGCATACTTTGTTGCGAAAAAAATTCGCGACGATATTCAAATGGGAAAACGAAAATATACTGATTTTGCGGTGTTATATCGTACAAATGCGCAGTCTCGTATGGTCGAGGAGATTTTCCTGAAATCTAATATTCCTTACAAAATTGTCGGCGGTACGAAGTTCTACGACCGTAAAGAGATTAAAGACATTTTGGCGTATTTACGCTTAATTGGGAATCCAGATGATGAGATTAGTTTCGCACGTATTATTAACGTGCCAAAGCGCGGAATTGGTGCGACTTCTATCGATAAAATTATTAATTACGGTGTACAAAATGGAATTTCATTAACAGCTGTATTCGATGAGATTGAGCATGTTGGAGTAAGTGCAAAGGTTACAAAGGCAGTAAAAGAATTCGCAGGTTTATTACACAACTGGGTAAATATGCAAGAGTATTTATCTGTTACAGAATTGGTAGAAGAAGTTATTGAAAAAACCGGCTATCGCGACATGTTGAAAAACGAGCGTACGTTAGAAGCGGAAGGTCGTCTAGAGAACTTAGATGAGTTTTTATCTGTTACGCAAACATTTGAATCTCAAAGCGAAGATAAGAGCCTTGTTGCATTCTTAACAGACTTAGCACTTGTTGCAGATATTGATCGTGTAGATGAAGACCCGACTGCTGGTGAGGAAGTTATTTTAATGACGATGCACTCAGCGAAAGGATTAGAATTCCCAGTTGTCTTTATTGTTGGTTTAGAGGAAGGAATATTCCCGCATACTCGTTCCCTAATGGAAGAAGATGAAATGCAAGAAGAGCGTCGTCTTGCTTATGTAGGTATTACTCGTGCAGAAGAAGAGTTGTATTTATCAAATGCACAAATGCGTACTTTATTTGGTAGAACAAGTATGAATGCCGCATCCCGATTCATTACAGAAATCCCGACAGAACTAGTGGAATCATTAAATGAAACAGCGCCGAAGCGTGAAACTTCGTTTGGTGCAAAAGGAAGAACGGCAAGTAGCAGTAAAATGACAACTACAACACGTTCTCGCTCAGCTTTCGCGCGTCCTGCAGCTAAGACGACAGGCGGCGAACAAATCGGCTGGGCGGTAGGCGATAAAGCTTCCCACCAAAAATGGGGAATCGGTACAGTCGTAAGTGTAAAAGGTGAAGGTGATGCAAAAGAATTAGATATTGCGTTCCCAAGCCCAATTGGTGTTAAACGTTTGTTAGCAAAATTTGCACCTGTGACGAAACAATAGGAAAGGAATGAGGATATGTCAAAAGAGATAGCAAAAAAACGTATAGAAGAACTACGTGATTTGTTAAATACATTTAACTATCAATATCACGTGTTAGACAATCCTTCTGTTTCTGATGCGGAGTATGACCGTAATATGCAGGAGCTTATAAAATTAGAAGCAGAGAACCCAGAGTTTATGAGTGAAGATTCTCCCTCCGTTCGCGTTGGGGGAACGGTTCTTGATATATTTGAAAAAGTAACACACAAGTCACCGATGTTAAGTTTAGGAAATGCATTTAACGAAGGAGATTTACGTGATTTTGACCGACGAGTACGTCAAGGAATTGATGATGTGAATGTAAGATATATATGCGAATTAAAAATTGACGGACTTGCTGTTTCACTTCATTATGAAAAAGGACGCTTCATTCAAGGGGCAACACGTGGTGATGGTGTAACAGGTGAAGATATTACTCAAAATTTAAAAACGATTAAAGCAATCCCGCTTCGTTTAAATGAAGAAGTAACGTTAGAAGCACGAGGCGAAGCTTATATGCCGAAGCGTTCATTCGTTAAGTTAAATGAAGAAAAAGAGCAAAATGGTGAAGATGTATTTGCAAATCCGCGTAATGCGGCAGCAGGTTCAATCCGCCAACTTGATCCGAAAATTGCAGCGAAGCGTAACTTATCTATGTTTGTATACGGTCTTGCGAATGTAGAAGAAAAAACAATCCTATCACATAGTGAATCGCTTGATTTCTTAGGTGAACTTGGATTCAAAACAAATCCAAATCGACGCACATGTGAAACAATTGAAGAAGTTATAGCTTATGTAGAAGAATGGCAAGAAAAACGTCCGCATCTTGATTATGAGATTGATGGGATCGTTATAAAAGTAGATGATGTTGCTCTTCAAGAAAGTCTAGGCACTACAGCAAAGAGTCCAAGATGGGCAATTGCTTATAAATTCCCAGCTGAAGAAGTTGTAACAAGATTAACAGGGATTGAATTAAGTGTTGGTCGTACAGGGGTTGTAACACCGACTGCAGAGCTAGAGCCAGTGCGAGTGGCTGGTACGATCGTTCGTCGTGCTTCTTTACATAACGAAGATTTAATTCGTGAAAAAGATATTCGAATTGGTGACTACGTTGTTGTGAAGAAGGCTGGAGATATTATTCCTGAAGTTGTGAATGTTATTTTCGATAAGCGTACTGGTGAGGAAGAAGAATATCATATGCCAACGCATTGCCCAGCATGTGAGAGTGAACTAGTTCGTTTAGAAGAAGAGGTAGCACTTCGTTGTATAAATCCAACTTGTCCTGCTCAAATTCGAGAAGGGTTAATCCATTTCGTTTCAAGAAATGCAATGAATATTGATGGACTTGGAGAACGTGTCATTACACAACTCTTTGAGGCAGATTATATTCGTACATTTGCTGATTTATATTCGTTGACGAAAGAGCAATTATTACAGCTAGAACGATTTGGAGAAAAATCAGCAACGAATTTAGTAAAAGCAATTGAGAATTCTAAAGAAAACTCATTAGAGCGATTATTATTCGGTCTAGGTATTCGCCATGTCGGAGCGAAAGCAGCACGTACATTTGCAGAGCATTTCGAAACGATGGATGCGCTTGTGAAGGCAACGGAAGAAGAACTAAAAGCAATTAATGAAATTGGTGAAAAAATGGCTCAATCCGTAGTAACGTATTTCGATAATGAAGACGTATTAGAGTTATTACAACAATTTAAAGAATACGGCGTGAACATGACATATAAAGGCATGAAAATTGCTGATTTACAAAACGTTGAGTCGTACTTCGCAGGAAAAACTGTCGTTTTAACAGGGAAATTAGAAGTTATGGGACGTAGTGAAGCGAAGAAGAAAATTGAGGCATTAGGTGGAAAAGTAACAGGAAGTGTTAGTAAAAGTACGGATTTAGTTGTTGCAGGTGAAGCGGCAGGTTCGAAATTAGCACAAGCGGAGAAACATAATGTTGAGGTTTGGAATGAAGAGAGGTTCTTACAAGAGCTAAATAAGTAAGAGGTGCAAACTTACCATGAAAAAAATAGCATTAGCGGTATTAAGCCTTGGCCTACTTGTAAGTGGGTGTAGTGCAGGTGCCGACAAAGATGAAAAAGTGGTTGAGAAATCGGGGAAAGCAAAAGAGCAAGCAATCGTCCCGAATTACTCTATTTCGGATGAATATTATAAGACGACTATTCCATTTGAGGGAGGAAACGCACGTGGCTTAGTTGTGCAAGGAGTAAGTAATCGTCTTGATATAGATGAATTTGAAACAGGATTAATGCGTATTGCGAAAGAATCATTTAGTACGAAAGATAATGTTTTAAAAGGCGGAAAGGCCCTAGATACTCAGCATATACAGATGCTTGTTAAAAGAAAACGTACAGATGCAGAACAAAAGGAACTAGAAGATACACTAAAAAAAGATGCGGTTAAATTCCCGAACATAGGGTTGAATCCTGCATTAGGTACAGGATCCGAATCATTAGAAGTGAAAAATAAAAAAAATCCAATATATATTTCAAATATTTTAGAGCATGATTATTATGTGAACAAAGGCGAAAAAAATGAGCGTAGCGGCATTGTAGTTGGATTAGCGATGAATTCGGTTCATTATTATGAGGAAGAGCATGGTTATCCGCGTGAGGCTGCAATTTCGAATGAAAAGATGTTAGCGGAAGGGAAAAAAATGGTGCCAGAAATCTTGAAAGTTATGCATCAACAAGATCCTGAGACAAAAAACCTTCCAATAACATTTGCGATTTATCGTCAGGCTCCAAAGTCTTCGCTCGTGCCAGGTAACTTTGTTTCTTATGCGAATGTTGAAAAAGGCAGTGAAACAGTTGAGGATTGGAAACAAATTAATGAGAAATATTATTTGTTCCCATCTGAACAAGCGAAAACAGATAATAAACGTGAAGATCTGGCGAGAGTATCAAACTTCAAGGCAAAATTAAGCGATTATTTCCAAGGCGACTATACAGCTGTTATCGGTACTGGTATGTATAGAGACGATGAATTAAGAGAAATAAAGCTCGATATTCCTGTCCAGTTTAATGGGAAAGCAGAAATAATTGGCTTTACACAATATGTAGCCGGGCTTGTTATGGAATACTTCCCGAATTATATGAAAGTACAAGTAACGATTAAATCTGTAGAGCGTCCAGAAGCGATTATTATACGTGAAGCGAAGCAAGATGAACCGTATGTGAAAATTTTAGATTAAATACAAGGGCTGTTCCTTTATGGAACGGCTTTTTTTCTTGGGTAATTTTGTTATAATTTAAAATGTTGTAAATAATGGGGTAAGGGGTAAAGCGCATGGACGAATTAAGTTTTCAAGTCATTATTTTATTAATTGCATTCGGTTTTTTAGCAGCTTTTATTGATTCAGTTGTTGGTGGTGGAGGATTAATTTCGCTTCCGGCACTTATGTTTGTTGGTTTACCACCAGCTTCGGCAATTGCAACGAATAAATTAGCTGCAACGATGGGGACGTTTACGAGTGCGATTTACTTTATTCGATCGGGAAAGGTTGATTTTAAAATTGTAGGAAAGTTAATCCCGTTAACTATTATAGGGGCAGTCGCAGGTGCTTTAGTAGTAAAGTTTATTCCGCCGGATATTTTACGTCCGTTAGTGCTTGTGATGTTGGTGTTTATTGCCATTTATATTATTGCGAAAAAGGATTGGGGAAGTGTATCTACCTATAAGAAGATGACGAAAAGAAAAACATTAATATTTTTCTTTGTTATTTTAATGATAGGGTTTTACGATGGGTTTTTTGGACCAGGGACAGGATCCTTCTTAATTTTTGCATTTTTATTAATTGGTTTGGATTTTATTCAAGCAGCAGCATCTGGAAAACTTTTGAACTTTGTTAGTAATATCGTATCGTTAATCACTTTTTTATTTTTAGACGTAATTCATTTTGAATACGGTATTATTATGGGATTATCGATGATTTTGGGCGCTTATTTTGGATCGAAATTTGCAGTTCAAAAAGGTGTTGGATATGTAAGAACTTTATTCTTGTTAGTAACTATTTTATTGATTAGCAAAAACGTTTTGGAATATACTCATATTTTGTAGAGTTATACATTTGTATAACTCTATTTTTTTATTATATTTTAAAAATTAATTAATTTTTAAAATATAAGTCTAGGAATATTTGAATAAATCTAAATTATCGTGTAGAATAATGTTGTAAAATGTAAACGTTTTTCTAAGGGGAGGCTAAAAATAATGGTAGTAGCATACAAACATGAGCCATTTACAGATTTTTCAGTAGAGGCTAACAAATTAGCGTTTGAAGAAGGTTTAAAGAAAGTAGAATCTTATCTTGGACAAGACTATCCATTAATTATTGGGGGAGAAAAAATCACTACAGAAGACAAAATTGTTTCTGTAAACCCTGCAAATAAAGAGGAACTTGTTGGTCGCGTTTCAAAAGCAAGCCGTGAGTTAGCTGAAAAAGCAATGCAAGTAGCGGATGAAACATTCCAAACTTGGAGAAAGTCAAAACCAGAAATGCGTGCAGACATTTTATTCCGTGCTGCAGCGATCGTTCGTCGTAGAAAACATGAATTCTCTGCTATTCTTGTAAAAGAAGCAGGTAAACCATGGAATGAGGCAGATGCTGATACAGCAGAAGCAATCGACTTTATGGAATATTATGGTCGTCAAATGTTGAAATTAAAAGACGGAATTCCAGTAGAAAGCCGTCCAATTGAATATAATCGTTTCTCTTACATTCCATTAGGAGTAGGTGTTATCATTTCTCCTTGGAACTTCCCATTCGCAATTATGGCAGGTATGACAACAGCTGCTTTAGTTTCTGGTAATACAGTATTACTAAAACCAGCTAGTACAACTCCTGTAGTAGCAGCGAAATTCATGGAAGTATTAGAAGAAGCTGGCTTACCAGCTGGCGTAGTAAACTTCGTACCAGGTAGTGGTTCTGAAGTTGGTGATTACTTAGTAGATCACCCTCGTACACGTTTCATTAGCTTCACTGGATCTCGTGATGTAGGTATCCGTATTTATGAGCGTGCAGCGAAAGTAAACCCAGGCCAAATTTGGTTAAAACGCGTTATCGCTGAAATGGGTGGTAAAGATACAATCGTTGTTGATAAAGAAGCAGATCTTGAATTAGCAGCTAAATCTATCGTTGCATCAGCATTCGGATTCTCAGGACAAAAATGTTCTGCATGTTCTCGTGCAGTAATCCACGAAGATGTATACGATCACGTATTAAATCGTGCTGTTGAATTAACGAAAGAATTAACAGTTGCTAACCCAGCTGTATTAGGTACAAACATGGGTCCTGTTAATGACCAAGCTGCATTCGATAAAGTAATGAGCTATGTTGCAATTGGTAAAGAAGAAGGTAGAATCTTAGCAGGTGGCGAAGGAGACGATTCTAAAGGCTGGTTCATCCAACCAACAATCGTTGCTGACGTTGCAGAAGATGCTCGCCTAATGAAAGAAGAAATCTTCGGACCAGTAGTAGCATTCTGTAAAGCAAAAGACTTTGACCATGCACTTGCGATTGCAAACAATACAGAATACGGTTTAACAGGAGCAGTTATCTCTAACAACCGTGACCATATTGAAAAAGCACGTGAAGACTTCCACGTAGGTAACTTATACTTCAACCGTGGATGTACTGGTGCAATCGTAGGATACCAACCATTTGGTGGCTTTAATATGTCTGGTACAGACTCTAAAGCTGGTGGCCCTGACTACTTAGCACTTCACATGCAAGCAAAAACTACTTCTGAAACTTTATAAGAAATAGTAAGAGAGATCTTCGCAGTATGCGAAGATCTCTTTTTTCTGCTTATATGTGGATTAAGATACATATAAGCAGAAAAAATAATATAAGGTTTACTTCAGTAAAATAAGGTATATTATATTGGTTGAATAAATTCTCTTTCAAGATAAGAAAAGTAGGTGAACAAAATGGGAAAATATCAATTGGATTATAAAGGTCAGGTAGCTGTCGCAAAGTTTCATGAAAAACAGACGCCTGTCAAATTTGATAAAAAGCAGCAAATTGAAAAATTGCGTGCGGAGTATTTGAAAAAGAAACAAAAACAAACAGATAAATAGTAGGAGAAACTAGTTAATTTGAATAAAAAACACTTACCATATATTACTATTTGGTAAGTGGAACTAGCTAAACCCTATTCATATCAGGATAAACATGTAAATAGAAACAAAACAATGAGAAAAGTTGACTTATTAGTCACATTTTTTTGTATTCATTTTAAGGATTTCCTGTATAATACAATTTGAAAGAAAATCTATGGTTTGACAAGAAACACTCTTTTCGGTTTTGCTCACTGAAGAGAGTGTTTTTTTGTAGCTAAAAACTCCTCTGTACTCATTACATTTGCATAGACACCATTTAAACTAGCTAAAATTGTGTTATGAATATAAACGGCTGGTATAGTAGCATTCTTAAAAGAAAGGTCTTTTGTAGCACAAGCATCATGTATAACAGTACATTGCAAGCCGAAATCAAAGGCAGCCCTTACGGTAGCATCAATACACATATGAGTCATCATCCCGCATATGACAACGTGTTCAATAGCTAAACGTTGTAATTGCTTTAGAAGATCAGTTTCGCGAAAACTATTTGGATAATGCTTGAGTATAACCGTTTCTTCTCTAAGTGGGCGTACACTTTCATGAATATGTACACCTTCTGTATTGGGGAGGAAAAAAGTAGCGTCCTCTTTTATTGCTACATGTTGGATATGAAAAATAGGTTCGTTTTTCTTTCTAAAGAGCTGTAGTAGCCGACGGGCATATGCGCTTGCTTCGACTGGATTACGTAATTCCATTTTGCCGTGTGGAAAATAATCATTTTGAATATCAATGAGTAAAAGAGCTGTTTTCATATATTTATCTTCCTCCGATTTCATATTCAAATAATGGTATTCAATTAGTAGAGAAGATTATCCTTTTAAAAAATATGCAAGAGGAGAATTTTACATAACTTTAAAGATTACTATTTTTTCTTGAATTTTTCATCTGAAAATTTTAATAAAGAAATAATTAATATTTTTCTAAAAAATGTATTGACTCTTATTATTCTGAGTTCTATAATGAGAATTAATTAAACGACAATTAAATCGATACATTCTTATCCAGAGAGGTGGAGGGACTGGCCCTACGATACCTCAGCAACGGGTTTTTTTAATACCGTGCTAACTCCAGCAAGCCTATGAAAGGCTTGGAAGATGAGAAGATGTGAACGAGTACATATAAGTGCTCTCCTTCTTATCTTTATGGTTGATAAGAAGGAGAGCACTTTTTATTTTACCTCGAGAGCTCTGCTTCAAGTTTTCACAGCATATAGGAGGGGAAAAAATGATTTCTTTTAACAATGTAAGTAAAGTATATGAAACAGGTGGGCAATCTGTTCATGCGGTGGAGGATGTAACATTATCAGTTGAGAAAGGCGAAATTTTTGGCATTATCGGTTTTAGTGGCGCTGGAAAGAGTACGTTATTACGCCTAGTAAACATGTTAGAGAGACCAACGGCAGGAACGATTTCAATAGATGATAAAGAGATTACATCATTATCGACGAAAGAATTACGGAAGCTAAGACAAAGAATCGGGATGATTTTTCAAAGTTTTAATTTATTTAATTCAAGAACAGTATTTGGGAATATTGCTTATCCATTAAAGTTAGCGAAAGTACCAAAGAATGAGATAAAAGAAAGAGTAAATGAATTGCTGAAGTTTGTAGGGTTAGAAGATAAAGCAAACAATTACCCAGAGCAGCTATCAGGTGGACAAAAGCAGCGTGTTGGTATTGCTAGAGCGCTCGCAACATCACCAGATATTCTTATATGTGACGAAGCAACATCAGCTTTAGATCCAGAAACAACGACAGAAATTTTGAACTTATTAAAGAAAGTAAATCGAGAATACAACTTAACAATTCTTCTTATTACACATGAAATGCATGTTGTGAAAGAAATTTGTCACCGTGTAGCTGTAATGGAGAAAGGAAAAGTTATTGAAGAAGGAAAACTGTTTGATGTTTTCACACAACCAAAAACAAAGACGACTCAAAACTTTGTACGTTCTGTTATTAATGATCATTTACCGGAAAGTGTTTTAGCAAAAATTCAAAATGGTGGTCAGATTTATCGTCTAACATTTACTGGCGAGGAGACAGGACAGCCAGTACTATCATATATCGCAAAAAACTATAATGTCGATGTAAATGTACTGTACGGAAATATTATTGAACTTCAAAATGTGCTATTTGGAAATCTTCTTGTAGAATTGCAAGGTGAACAGAGGGAAATTCAAAAAGCATTACAACATCTAAGACTGCAAGTGCAGCTGAAGGAGGTAGAAGCTCATGCGAGTTGATTGGAGTATATTTTGGCCGCGCATAGTAGATGCGACGGGGGATACTCTCTTAATGGTAATTGTAACCCTTATATTTGCTACAATTCTTGGTATACCTCTAGGTTTACTTCTATATGTAACGAGAAAAGGAAACTTTTTAGAAAATAAATGGGTCTTTTCTATTCTTAATATTATCATTAATACAATTCGTCCGATTCCATTCATCATCTTCTTAGTAGCTTTAAGCCCGCTAACAAGAAGTGTTATCGGAACGACAATTGGAACGGCGGCAGCAATTTTCCCAATGACGTTAGTTGCATCAATCGGTATTGCTAGAATGGTTGAAACAAATCTTGTTTCTGTTCCGAAAGGGGTAATCGAAGCAGCTCAAGCGATGGGTGCTTCACCAATTAGAATTGTTTTTGAAATCCTTGTACCAGAAGCGTTAGCGCCATTAATTTTAGGTGTTACATTTATGACAGTTGGTTTAATTGAATTTTCTGCAGTGGCTGGGCTTGTCGGTGGTGGCGGTCTTGGTGACTTAGCAATGACATATGGTTATCAACGTTTTGATACATCAGTTATGTTCGTAACGGTCGTTTTACTTATTATTCTCGTACAGTTAGCTCAAAATTTAGGAAACTACTTTGCGAAAGTCTTTTTACGCAGATCATAAAAAGAAAGAGGGGAAAGAAAATGAAGAAAATTTTAGCGTTTGCATTATCAGCGATTGTAGGGGTTTCAGCGTTAAGCGGTTGCTCAAGTGGAGACACGGGGGCAGGGGCGAAAGAAAAAGTAGTTCGTGTCGGTGTAACTGGAACGGATGGAGACGCTTGGGAAATTTTGAAGAGGAAAGCTGAAAAAGAAGGAATTAAAGTTAAACTGGTTGAGTTCTCTGATTACACGACGCCAAATAAAGCGTTAGCTGATGGAGATATTGAGCTAAACTCATTCCAGCATATTGCTTTCTTAGAGCAATTTAAAAAGGAGCATAAATTAGATATTACAGCTGTTGGTACAACGCAAATTGCACCAATGGGTTTATACTCTGAAAAACATAAGAAAGCAAATGAAATTCCAGATGGTTCTGAAATTGCGATTCCCAATGATCCAACGAACCAAGCACGTGCATTAAAACTTCTTGATGCAGCTGGGTTATTAAAGCTTAAGAAAGACTTTGGCTTATTTGGAGATTCAAGCGGCATTGCTGAAAATCCGAAGAAATTAAAAATTACACCGGTTATCGCACAGCAAACACCTCGTGTATTAAAAGATGCTGCAGCTTCAGTTATTAATAACGGTGTTGCTGGTCAAGCTGGATTAGATCCAGCTAAGGATCCAATTTTCTTAGAAGATCCAAAGAATGAAAATGCGAAGCCATATATTAATATTTTCGCAGCTCGTACGAAAGATAAAGATGATCCAACACTGAAAAAAGTAATTGAACTATATCATTCAAAAGAAGTAACAGAGGCAATTAAGAAAGAAACAAATGATGGTTCCATTTCAGTAGATCTTTCACTTGATGAGCTTGAAAAGATCGTAAAATAATGATTGGGTTTAATGGACTAACAGAAGGAACCCCTCCGCTGTTAGTTCGTTCAACATATAATCTACTTAACAAACAAAACAAACCCTAATTCTGTACCTTCCAATTCTGTATAACATAGAATCCAATGTTTGTTAAGTAGAGTAATGGACCAGGAGTTTTCCTGGTCTTTTTTTATTACTGAAAGCAACTAGCAAGTAGTAAGGTAATCCAAATTATAATGGGGTAAGAAAATAAGCTGAACACGAGTGTAATTACGAATTGCTTTTTTTGAATTAAGTGTTTTTGGGATGAAAAAAAGAAAATAGAAAAGATAACAATGAAAACAGCTGATATTACGCCCGGATTATAGGAGCGGTAAATAAAAAACAAAATAATATGTTGAACAGAGTTGAAGAAGATAGCTCCTTGTATAAAAATAATCCAGTATATAGAAGACAAGAAGTTTAGTTGATATAGAAAGACGATAAGTAAGACAAAGAGAGTTAATACAGAAATTGCAATGAAAAATTGTTGGCTAGTTATAAAAGTAATTGAAAATTGATTAGCAAGATATTGTGGCATTTGGAAAGATTCTTCAAGGTTATGAATGAGAAATAACAAGGGAATCATCCAAAGCATAATAGTGGAATGTTTTTTAAACAACTTACATCGCTCCAATATAGAGATAGAAAGCCTAAAAAGGCCCTCTATCCAGAGATATTCATTCGATTATAATATTTTTTAAATTATTTTTATGATGCCCTTGTTCTTTCGGATAAGCAGCTAGCTCCTCTTGTAAAATATTTAGTATTTGCTTAGCTGATTGCTGGATGGGTGCAGGTAACTCTTCTAATATATGCATACCCATTTTTATTTTTGTACGAATTACCTTCCTTATTAATTCCTCATGCATGCACGACACCTCCAAAACGAATGTTTAGTACATCATCTTCAAATTTTGCTCCTTGAATAGAAAGGTGTGTTAACGTTTTGGGTAATGTGATGTTTCGTTTAACAGAACCAGCACGAATGATAAGCTCGTCACCTTTTTGATTTAATGCAAGTTCACTTTTGTTAGAGAAGGGAATGGACAGAACGAAAATATACTCATCGCCATCTTTTTTTACATATTGAGTGCGACCGTTAAATTTTACTTCAGTAGGACAATAATCTTCTTTAAATAAAGCATCTCCAACGCGTTCTAACATAGGTAAGCCAACAACTTCTTGTTCAAACATTGGAGCTTCGTAAATAGGAAGTGGATCAAAACTATTTTGAATTAATGTTTTATATTTCTTTTGAGTATCTTTCCAAGCTTGAAAATAAGGATCGATGACAGTGTTAGGGATGACGCGGTTAATCATAATCGCATCTACGTTATAATCGTATAAATTTAAATACGTAAAGCTACGCTGAGCCTCTTTAATGACCATTTTTTCGGGATTTACAACGATGCGGATACTTGTTACGTCTCGGTTTGATAAAATATCTCTCATTTCTCCAAGTTGTTCAAGTGTATTTGTTAATTCGTCCATAATATCATCGGTTGGAAGGGGGACACCAAGAAGTGGTTGAGCTACAGGGCGAACAACTTTTAAAACTTTTCTTTTAATAGGGAAGAGTTTTTCCATCCACCAGCCGAGCATGTCTGGAAAACTGAGCATTGCTAATGTTTCTCCTGTTGGAGCACAATCAATGATAATAACGTCATATGTGTTTTGTTTATAATAATCGAGTACGCGAAGTAAACTAATTAAATCTTCCATACCGGGAAACATCGTTAACTCTTCGGTTGTAATATCATCAGCTGCTTTGGAAGTGAAAAGTAGTGTAATATATTTCTGTAACTTTCCCCAGCCCTTTTCCATTTCATAAATTGTATTAATTTCTTGTGCCCATAGGTTTTCACGAATTTCTAATGGTTCAGAAGATAGTTTTATACCAAATGAATCTCCTAAACTATGAGCTGGGTCTGTGCTCATTACTAAAGTTTTTAATCCTTGTTTTGCGCTTTGAAGTGCAGTTGCCGCTGAAATGCTAGTTTTTCCTACGCCGCCTTTACCTGTATACAAAATAATTCTCATCATTCATATCCCCTTTGTTTCGAGCATCGAATATTACGAGTAACGAAATATTTTTTTGAATAAAAACCCTATTAAGGTTTTTATTCAATCGGAATGTTTTTCATTTTAGGTGCAGAAACCTTTTCTTCTGTTTTTTGCTGTGATGTAGCAATGTGATTCATAATCTTTTGGAAGATTTGTAGTAAAAATGCTTTTTCTTCTTCCGATAATGCTTCGGTCACTAGGTTAAAATAATGGGCTGCATTTTGTTTTACTTCTTGAACGAGCATTACACCGTTTTCTGTTAAACGAATTAATACAATGCGTCGGTCGTTTTCATCACGGTATCTTTCAATATATCCTTTTTTTACAAGGCGATTTACAACACCTGTCGTTGTACTCATCGGTATATCAAGAAGATCAGCGATTTTTGTCATTGTAATATCCGTATTTCGCTCCATCCAAAGTAAACAAAATACTTCAGTTTTAGAAAGTGTTAAATCTAAGCTTACCCATTCTTCAGGATAGAAAAGTTTCTTGGCGTTATCTAGCAGTAAGTCTAAAAAATGTTCGTATTGCAACAATTAATTCCACTCCCGTATATTTCGAGGTTCGTAATATTTATTTTTATTTTATGTAGAATTGAAATAAATGTCAATGTTTTTAACTGTTTTTTCAGATTAGAAAGAAAACTATCTTTAAAATAATATTTTTTTGTGATAGATTTATAAATAGTAAACTAGAATTTACATAAAAATCCATCATGGTAAATATACTTATCTATAATGGATGTACAGCTAACGAGGGGGAGAACGATGAGAAGACGTAATACGCAAGCGTTCACGTTTTTAGCATGGACTTCATTTGTTTGCGCGCTTTCAGGTATGCTAATTGGAATTTATACGCTAGATGAAACGCTTAGTGTAAAAGGATATTATTTACTTGGAACATTATTTTTAACGATGTCTTGTTTTGTATTACAAAAAACAATTCGTGATAATGAAGAAGATAACGAGAGATTTCCGAAAAATAAACCGTTAGATAAAGAGTAAATCGTAAAGAAAGGCGTTTGCCTTTCTTTTTTTATGTAAAAATGCTGTAAGTGCCGTGTGTTGACTTGCTTGAAGTACTGAAAATTTGGTATCATCAATAGTATTGTAGATTGAACGATATATTATGGAGGTGGCCTAGCCGTGTCAAGAATTTCCGTTGAGAATGTAAAGCACGTAGCACATTTAGCACGTCTTGCAATTACTGATCAAGAAGCAGAAAAATTTCAAAAACAACTAGATGCAATTGTTACATTTGCAGAACAGTTAAATGAATTAGATACAACAGATGTAAAACCAACAACTCATGTATTAACTATGAAAAATGTTATGCGTGAAGATGTACCAGAAAAAGGTTTACCAGTTGAAGAAGTATTAAAAAATGCACCGGATCACAAAGATAATCAAATCCGTGTTCCAGCAGTATTAGAATAGAGGAGGGGAATTTCGATGTCATTATTTGATCATTCAGTATCAGAGTTACATAAGAAATTAAACAACAAAGAAATTTCCGTTACGGATTTAGTAGAAGAATCTTACAAACGTATTGCGGATGTTGAAGATAACGTAAAAGCTTTTCTTACATTAGATGAAGAAAACGCACGCGCGAAAGCGAAAGAATTAGATGCGAAAATTGGTGCTGAAGATAACGGTTTATTATTCGGTATGCCAATCGGTGTTAAAGATAACATTGTAACTAACGGTCTTCGTACGACTTGTGCAAGCAAAATGTTAGCAAACTTCGATCCAATTTATGATGCGACAGTTGTGCAAAAGCTAAAAGCTGCTGACACAATTACAATCGGTAAATTAAATATGGACGAGTTCGCAATGGGCTCTTCAAATGAAAACTCAGGTTTCTACGCTACGAAAAATCCGTGGAACTTAGATTACGTTCCAGGCGGATCTAGTGGTGGTTCTGCAGCAGCTGTAGCAGCAGGAGAAGTATTATTCTCTCTAGGTTCTGATACGGGTGGTTCTATCCGTCAACCAGCTGCATATTGCGGCGTTGTAGGTTTAAAACCAACTTACGGACGTGTATCTCGTTACGGATTAGTAGCATTTGCATCTTCACTTGATCAAATCGGACCGATTACACGTACAGTAGAAGACAATGCATACTTATTACAAGCTATTTCAGGTCTTGACCGTATGGATGCAACTTCTGCTAACGTTGAAGTAGGAAACTACTTAGCTGGTTTAACAGGCGACGTTAAAGGTTTACGCATTGCTGTACCGAAAGAATACTTAGGAGAAGGTGTTGGCGAAGAAGCTCGTGAGTCAGTACTAGCTGCTTTAAAAGTATTAGAAGGTATGGGCGCAACTTGGGAGGAAGTATCTCTTCCACACTCTAAATACGCTCTAGCAACGTATTACTTATTATCTTCTTCTGAAGCATCAGCTAACCTTTCACGCTTTGATGGCGTACGTTATGGTGTTCGTTCTGATAATGTGAATAACTTAATGGATCTTTACAAAAACACACGTAGCGAAGGCTTCGGTGATGAAGTAAAACGTCGTATTATGCTTGGTACATTTGCTCTTAGCTCTGGTTACTATGATGCATATTACAAAAAAGCACAACAAGTACGTACATTAATTAAAAACGACTTTGAAAATGTATTTGCTAACTACGATGTTATTATTGGACCAACAACGCCAACTCCGGCATTTAAAGTGGGCGAAAAAGTTGATGATCCAATGACAATGTATGCAAATGACATTTTAACAATCCCAGTAAACTTAGCAGGTGTTCCAGCGATTTCTGTTCCATGTGGATTCGGTGCTAACAACATGCCACTTGGTTTACAAATCATTGGTAAACACTTCGATGAAGCGACAATTTACCGCGTTGCACATGCGTTTGAGCAAGCAACAGACCATCATACAAAAAAAGCAAGTCTGTAAGGAGGCGAGCATAGATGAATTTAGAAACAATTATTGGTTTAGAGGTTCACGTTGAGTTAAAAACAAATTCGAAAATTTTCTCTGCGAGTCCAACAGAATTCGGAGCGGAACCAAATACACAAACAAGTGTAATTGACTTAGGATACCCAGGAGTACTTCCTACTTTAAATAAAGAAGCAGTTAACTTTGCAATGAAAGCTGCAATGGCATTAAACTGTGAAATCGCAACAGAAACGAAGTTTGACCGTAAAAACTATTTCTATCCAGATAATCCGAAAGCTTACCAAATCTCTCAGTTTGATAAGCCAATTGGTGAAAATGGTTGGATTGAAATTGAAGTAGACGGTAAAAAGAAACGTATCGGTATTACACGTCTTCATTTAGAAGAAGATGCTGGTAAATCAACGCATACAGCTGACGGCTCATTAGTAGACTACAACCGTCAAGGTATGCCTTTGATTGAAATCGTATCTGAGCCAGATATGCGTACGCCAGAAGAAGCATATGCATACTTAGAGAAGTTAAAATCAATCATTCAATACACTGGCGTATCTGATTGTAAGATGGAAGAAGGTTCCTTGCGTTGTGATGCGAACATTTCCCTTCGTCCAGTTGGACAAGAGAAGTTCGGTACAAAAGCGGAACTGAAAAACTTAAACTCTTTCACTTACGTACAAAAAGGTCTTGAGTTTGAGCAAGCTCGCCAAGAAAAAGAATTATTATCTGGTGGTATCATCCAACAAGAAACACGTCGTTATGATGAAGCAACGAAGAAAACAATCTTAATGCGTGTGAAAGAAGGATCTGATGATTACCGTTACTTCCCAGAGCCGGACTTAGTTGAACTTTACATCGACGATGAGTGGAAAGAAGCAGTTCGTGCTTCTATTCCAGAACTTCCAGATGCACGTAAAGCTCGCTACGTTGCAGAATTAGGCTTACCGGCTTATGATGCACACGTATTAACATTAACGAAAGAAATGTCTGATTTCTTTGAAGCAACTGTTGCAGATGGTGCTGATGCGAAATTAACATCGAACTGGTTAATGGGTGAAGTGCTTGCGTACTTAAACAAACAACAAAAAGAATTAAAAGACGTTGCATTAACGCCTGCTGGTTTATCTAAAATGGTTCAATTAATTGAAAAAGGTACAATTTCTTCTAAAATTGCGAAGAAAGTATTTAACGAATTAATTGAAAAAGGTGGAGACCCAGAAGAAATCGTTAAAGCGAAAGGCCTTGTTCAAATTTCTGACGAGGGTACACTTCGTAAAGTTGTAACAGAAATTCTTGATAATAATGAGCAATCTATCGAAGACTTTAAAAACGGTAAAGACCGTGCAATTGGCTTCTTAGTTGGTCAAATTATGAAAGCTACAAAAGGACAAGCAAATCCACCGCTTGTTAACAAAATCTTACTTGAAGAGATTAATAAGCGATAATAGTAGTAACTTTTAAAGATTAAGCAGAAAAACACCCGTACATGGGTGTTTTTCTAGGTTAATCAAACGTTTGTTTAAATGAGAGAAAATTATTTAAACAAACGTTTGATTAACTGTCAAAAGTGGAAAAATGTTTGTATAGCAACTATGGTATGATAGTTGCAAAAAGGTGGGAATAATGATAAATCTAGAAATAGAGGTTTTTTCATCTCATGAAATAATAGATAATTATTATTCGTTATATGTAAATTGTTGTGAAGAAATAGATGGACATAAATTTTTTGTCAAATAAAACAAAACCATTGAAATGAATATTTACTTTTGATGGGCTACACGAATCGGGTTCTTACTGCCTGTTTGAGCGAGATAAAAGAAGGATAGGAAGATGAGAGGAGGTAGGCACGGGAATACTGAATAGAAGTTCGGTATGTTCTTTGTCGATACATAAAGAAATTTCCTGTGCTAATAAATGATGAAGCGAGCAAGAATTATTTATAATCCTACTTCTGGGCGTGAGCTATTTAAGAAGAGCTTACCGGAAGTATTACAAAAATTAGAACAAGCTGGATATGAAGCATCTTGTCATGCGACAACGGGTCCTGGAGACGCAACTGTGGCGGCGAGGCAAGCTGTAGAGCGTAAATTTGATGTTGTTATTGCGGCTGGTGGTGACGGCACGTTAAATGAAGTCGTAAACGGTCTAGTTGGTCATGAATTCCGTCCGAAATTTGGAATTATTCCAGTTGGAACAACAAATGACTTTGCACGTGCAATCGGTGTACCTCGTTCTATTGAAGAGGCAGCGGATATTATTTGTGAAGGAAAAACTGTGCCATTAGACCTTGGTAGAGCAAACGATACATATTTTATTAACATCGCTGGTGGCGGTCGTATTACAGAATTAACATATGAAGTACCAAGTAAGCTAAAGACTGTATTAGGACAACTTGCTTATTATTTAAAAGGTATCGAAATGCTACCATCACTCCATCCAACATATGTTGAAATTGAGTATGATGGAAAATTACTACAAGAAGAAATTACGATGTTTTTAATTACGAATACTCGTTCAGTGGGCGGCTTCGAAAAGGTAGCACCATATGCATCGATTAATGATGGCTTATTTGATTTGTTAGTGCTGAAAAAAGGTTCCATTGCCGACTTAATTAAAGCTGCAACACAAGCGCAGCGTGGTGAACATATTAACAATCCAAAAGTACTATACACACAAGCGAACCGAATTAAAGTGCATTCACCAGATAAACTAATGATTAATTTAGATGGTGAATATGGTGGAGATGCACCGATGGAATTCGAAAATATGTATCATTGTCTGGAACTATTTGTTCCTGAACATCAAGAGGATGCCCTGTAAAGGCATCCTTTTTTATTATATAGAAGAATTGTAAATTTGAAGTTAGTTTGATTTTTATGGTATTTTTACAATTCGTTTATTTTATATCCATACTTTATTGATACACTGGAGGAGATAAGAGATAAGAGATGAGAGGTGGGGTGTTATGGAGAAAGTAAAAGCAATACTATTTGATAAAGATGGGACATTAATGGATTTTCATTCAATTTGGATAAAAGTGGCTGAAGAACTTGTGGCTGAATATATAAAATTATACCAACTGCCACAGTCAATGCAGCCGACTTTATTAAAAGAGATCGGTGTGGATGGGGTATTTGTTCACCCACGTAGCGCAATAGCGGCAGGAACAAGCCTTGATGTGGCAAAGGGGCTTTGTAAGTATATTACGTCATCTAAGGAAGAGGAAATGCATGAATGGGTAAGTGAAAAACTGTTTGCCCTTATGTACGAGCATCGTTCTTACATGAAAATGACGGCAGATTTACCGAGAATTTTACAAAGCTTAAAGGATAGAGGATTTATTTTAGGTGTTGTTACAGCTGATGATTTCGCACCGACAGAATTATTTTTAAAACAGTATCAATTAGAGACCTTTTTTGATTATGTTGTAGCTTCAGATACATTTGCGGCACAAAAACCCGATAAAAGAATTATAGAATCCTTCTGTGAGAGGTTTCATTTAAAGGCATGTGAAGTAGCGGTCGTTGGGGATACACCGACTGATTTATATTTAGCGAAAAATGGTGATTGCTATGCAATTGGAGTACTATCTGGTACAGGGAATCGTCAAACATTAGAACCACTTGCTGATTTAGTAGTACAATCTGTTGGGGACTTTATTTCTCATTCAGGTGAGTTTGTTTGGGAAAAAGGAAAGTCTAATGTGTAAGAAAAATAAGTCTATAAAGACTCTGAATGAGTCTTTATAGACTTATTTTTTATGGCGAAATAGAAGGTGTGTAGGATGAATACTGAAAAAGAATATTGGCATACATTTTGCAATGAAAAGAGAAAACAATGTAAAGAAAAGGATGGGGTACGTAATGAATACAAAAAAATTTGCTAAAGTAAATGAACAAATTCCTGGACCGAAAGCAGCGTCTTTACTAGAACGCCGCCAAAATATAGTACCCAAAGGAGTAAGTAACGGCATCCCAACGTTTGTACAATCTGCAAATGGTGCTCTTGTTACTGATGTTGATGGTAATCAGTACATTGATTTCGCTGGAGCGATAGGAACAATTAACGTAGGACATTGTCACCCAGCTGTTAAAGAAGCGCTCCATAAACAAGTAGATCAATACATTCATACTGGCTTTAATGTCATGATGTATGAGCCATATATTGAATTAGCAGAAAAACTTGCGGCATTAGCGCCGGGAAGTTTTGATAAGCAAGTACTATTTTTAAATAGTGGTGCAGAAGCAGTCGAGAACGCTGTAAAAATCGCTCGTAAATATACAAAAAGACCTGGTATTATCGCATTTTCTAAAGGATTCCACGGGCGTACATTAATGACAATGACAATGACAAGTAAAGTAAAACCATATAAATTTGGATTTGGTCCATTTGCGCCTGAAGTCTATAAAGCGCCATTTCCGTATGAATACCGTCGCCCAGAAGGATTAACGGAAGAGCAGTACGATAACTTTATGATTGAAGAGTTTAAGAATTTCTTCATATCAGAAGTAGCACCAGAAACGATTGCAGCTGTTGTAATGGAACCTGTTCAAGGGGAAGGTGGATTTATCGTCCCAAGTAAGAAGTTTGTGCAAGAAGTACGCAATATTTGTTCAGAACACGGCATCTTATTTGTAGCGGATGAAATTCAAACTGGATTTAGCCGTACAGGAAAATATTTCGCCATTGATCATTATGATGTCGTTCCGGATTTAATTACGGTATCTAAATCATTAGGTGCTGGTGTACCGATTAGTGGTGTTATTGGGCGCAAAGAAATTATGAATGAGTCTGCACCAGGAGAACTTGGTGGAACGTATGCAGGAAGCCCGCTAGGATGTGCGGCAGCATTAGCAGTACTTGATGTAATAGAAAAAGAGAATTTAAATGATAGAGCGATAGAATTAGGAAAGGTCGTAATAAACCGATTCGAAGAGATGAAAAATAAATATAATTGCATCGGTGATGTGCGCGGTTTAGGAGCAATGTGTGCATTTGAGCTCGTTCAAGATCGTAAGACGAAAGCACCTGATAAAACGTTAACAGCTAATTTATGCGCAGAAGCAAATAAACGCGGCTTACTTCTACTATCAGCAGGAACATACGGTAATGTTATTCGTGTGCTAATGCCATTAGTGATTACAGATGAGCAACTTGAAGAAGGATTAACAATCATTGAAGAATCATTGCAAGTCTGTTATGAGAAAGCAAATATTGCTCGTGTTTAAAAGTTAAATAATAAAACAGCAAACATTCTAGCTGACTCTATATAAAATCCAGAAAATTCACTTTATAATAAAGGTAGTGAAGTGAATCGACGGATTGGAAGTTAGGGGTGGCTAGGATGGTTGCAGAAAAGGAACGAGTGTTAATGGATTTACAAGATGTATTTGAATATGCGTTTGACGAAATTTTTGTGACTGACGAAAAGGGAATCGTTGTACGTGTAAATAGTACATGTGAAAGGCACTATCAATTGGCTGCTAAAGAGTTAGTAGGTAAACATGTAAAAGAATTGCAGAAGGATGGTATCTTTTATCCATCGGCAACGTTAGAAGTAATTGAAAAAAAGAGACCGATTGAACTCGTTCAAACGACAAAATCAGGAGAGTATTTACACGTTCGTACAAGGCCTGTTTTTGATGAAGAGGGCAATTTAAGAAGGGTGATCAGTTACTCTCGTGATCTTACAGAACTCTATCAATTACGTCAAAAGGTAGAAGAAATGGATAATCAGTTAAAAACATATAAAAAAGAATTAAGAGAAACATATGAACATGAAGGACTTATTTTTAAAAGTATCGCTATGCAAAAAATAGTCGAGACAATCAAGAAAGTATCCGTGGTAGATAGTACTGTTCTCGTTTTAGGTGAGACAGGAGTAGGAAAGAGTCGATTGGTGCGTCATTTACATGAAGTGAGTAACCGGAAGAATGAAAGTTTCTATGAAATTAACTGTGCGGCATTGCCAACGAATTTAATTGAATCAGAGCTTTTTGGATACTCAGGCGGATCTTTTACAGGTGCGAATCGTGAAGGGAAAAAGGGACTATTAGAATCAGCGCATAAAGGAACTCTTTTCTTAGATGAAATTGGTGAAATGCCGCTTGAAATTCAAGCGAAGCTTTTGCAAGTGTTGCAAGAAAAAACGTTTCGCCCTATAGGCGGAAGAGAATTAAAAAAGGTGGACGTTAGAATTGTAGCGGCAACAAATAGAGATTTAAGTATGATGGTGAAACAAGGAACATTTCGGAAAGATTTATATTATCGTCTGAATGTCATTCCCATTGTAATCCCGCCACTACGGGAAAGAACAGAAGACATTTTGCCACTTATTTATCATTATTTACAACACTTTAACGAGAAATATGGTCGGAATGTAAAATTAGCGCCTAGCACATTGCAAATGTTTGTTGGTTACCCGTGGGAAGGAAATAATAGAGAAATTGAAAATGTGATTGAGCGAATTGTTATAACTGCTGATGATATCGTTACGATAGAGGATTTGCCAATAGCGATGCAAGAATCAACAGTTGAACAGTCTGGTCAAAGTCTCTATAAAATGTTAGAAGAAGTAGAACGGAATATTATTTTGAAAGCATATAAAACATATGGATCGAGTTATAAAGTAGCGGAGTTTTTAAAAATAAGTCAATCTGCTGCCACGAGGAAAATAAAGAAACTTATAGAGGAGGAAGAGAACATTGGATAAAAAAGCGACGTTTGTAAATGTAGAGAAAAAGGCGATGTATATAAATGGTGAGTGGATTACATTGCAAGAACAAATCGAAGTAAATAATCCAGCAACGAAGGAAATATTTGCGACTGTACCAAAGGGTGGGGTAACTGAGGCAAAGCAAGCCGTTGATGCTGCACATGAAGCTTTTAAATCATGGTCTAAGTTAACAGCGGCAGACCGTGCAGTGAAATTAAAAAAATGGTTTACACTTATCGATGAAAATAAAGAAGAGATTGCAGCGATTATGACGAGAGAACAAGGAAAGCCGTTTGCAGAAGCGCTTGGTGAAGTGAATTATGCAAATAGTTTTGTCGAATGGTATGCAGAAGAAGGAAAACGCGTGTATGGTGAAATGATTCCTGCTTCTCATCCAAATAAACGTATTTTAGTTATGAAGCAACCAGTCGGAGTTATGGCAGCTATTACGCCTTGGAACTTCCCTGCTGCTATGATTACGAGAAAGGTAGCTCCGGCGCTTGCAGCAGGCTGTACAGCGGTTGTAAAACCTGCAAGTCAAACGCCGTTAACTGCGTTGAAATTAGCTGAATTAGCCCATGAAGCGGACATTCCTAAAGGTGTAATAAACATTGTAACAGGTAGTGCAAAAGCAATTGCTGATACGTGGATGGAAGATGGACGTGTTCGAAAAGTTTCCTTTACAGGATCAACGGAAATTGGGAAAGAGTTAATGGCCAGTGCTGCACAAACGATGAAAAAAGTTTCACTAGAGTTAGGTGGTCACGCACCGTTTATTGTTATGAATGATGCAGACTTAGATAAAGTAGTAGAGGCAGTAATCGGTTCGAAATTCCGTAACGCAGGACAAACGTGTATATGTACAAACCGAGTATTTGTTCAGGAAGAAGTTTACGAAGTATTCGCAGAGAAGTTTCAAAAGTCAGTAGGGCAGTTGAAAGTAGGAGACGGTTTCGGTGACGGAACGACTGTAGGACCACTTATTGACGAGAATGCAGTTTCGAAAGTACAGGAACATATTGCAGATGCTATTCAAAAGGGTGGAACAGTTTTATATGGTGGCCAAAAGGTTGCAGAGCTAGATGGACACTTTATGCAACCAACTGTAATCGGATTAGCGAACGATACGATGCTTTGTATGAATGAAGAAACATTTGGACCAGTTGCACCTGTTGCGAAATTTAAAACGGTTGAAGAAGTAATTGAACGTGCAAACAATACGCCATACGGTTTAGCAGCGTACATTTTCACGAAAGATATTAGTCAAGCATTCCAAATTAGCGAAGCGTTAGAGTACGGTATTATCGGATTAAATGATGGACTTCCATCAGTTGCACAAGCACCGTTCGGTGGCTTTAAAGAAAGTGGTATTGGCCGTGAAGGAGGTCATTTCGGTATCGAGGAATATTTAGAAATTAAATATATTTCATTAGGACTATAAGTAGTATACTAGAATCTCTATAAGGTAACAGAGAAGGAGATTCTAGTATGGTATATTGGCTATTATTACTTGTAACAATTATTTTTGAAGTAGCTGGAACAATTGCGATGAAATTATCAAACGGTTTAACAAAGTTCGTTCCAAGTGTACTTATTTTTGTATTTTACGGAATTTGTTTCAGCGTGTTCGCCATCGTTGTAAAAAAGATTCATTTAAGTATTGCTTATGCAATTTGGTCTGGTGTTGGGACGTTACTTATTACGATTATTAGTGTGTACTTTTTTAAAGAGCACATTAGCCTATTCCAAGCATTTTGTATTCTTTTCATCGTGTTAGGAGTAATTGGGCTTAAGGTTTCATCGGCATCATGAAAGCTATCTTTTGTAGAAGATAGCTTTTTTCTATTTGTGCAGTTAGCAATTAATACGACAAAATATGACAAGAAAGAGTAAAGCGTTTTGTTATGATATATATGGAATTTTGTCTTATGTGGAGGAAAGAGTATGTTAGAAAAGGTAAGTCAAATTGTTTTAATTTTTGGCATAGCTTTTAGTTTAAGTGCTTGCACTGAGACTAAAGATAGTAATGAAAGTAAACAAGAAGATGTTCAAGATAAAGTGTATAAAATAGGGGAGACAGTAGACGTAGATGGTTTGCAAGTAACTATCGATTCAGTTAAATTAGGATATCCGGATTATGATGAGGATAAAAAGAAAGAGGAGATTTTGGGGATTATTTTCAAAGTAGAAAATAATAGTAAAAAGGAAATACCTTTTGCATTTTATGAATTTGAGATTACCGATAAGAAAGGTACAAGATTTAAAGAATATAATAACCCTGATAGCTTTATTAGTAAAAAGTTAGCACCAGAAGAAAAAATTCAAGATATCATGCTATTTGACGTAGCGAAAGAAAATACGTATATCGCTACGTATAGACCAGAGTTTACGCGTGAAAATAGAACAATAAAATTTGAATTGAAACCAAATAAATAAAGAAACACATTGGATTATCCAATGTGTTTCTTTATGGTAATAAATTTAAAACGCCCAGTTACCTTTACGGAAGATAGGCTCATGTCTGCCATCAGCAGTAATACCGTCAATATCAAGCTCAGCTGATCCAATCATGAAATCTTCGTGTGTAATACTAGCGTTTGCGCCATTTTTAGCAAGTTCTTCTTTAGACATCGTTTTTCCGCCAACTAAGTTAAATGCATAAGCATTTCCGATTGCAAGGTGGCAAGATGCGTTTTCATCAAATAGCGTGTTGTAGAATAAAATATTTGTGTTTGAAATTGGTGAATCATGAGGTACTAAAGCTACTTCTCCTAAGAAGTGAGAACCTTCATCTGTTTCTACTAAATGTTTTAAAGCTTCTTCTCCAACTTCAGCTTTATAATCTACGATACGTCCGTTTTCAAATGTTAACGTGAAGTTATCGATAATGTTACCTGCAAATGCTAACGGTTTTGTACTAGATACTTGGCCGTTTACACCTGTTTTAAGTGGCATTGTAAACACTTCTTCAGTTGGAATGTTCGCCATAAATGGTACGTTCTTTTCATTTAAGCTACCAGCACCAGCCCATACATGTTTTTCTGGAAGTTCGATCGTTAAATCTGTTCCAGGACCTGTATAGTGAAGAGCTTTATAATGCTTTTCGTTTAAGTAATCAACTTTTGTATGTAATGTTTTATCGTGTTCTTTCCATGCTTCCACAGGATTTTCTAAATCAGCACGAGTAGCTTTGAAAATAGCATCCCATAGTTTTGCTTCTTGTTCTTCTGGTGCAACGTCAGGGAATACTTTCGCAGCCCATTCTTTCGTAGGAACAGAAATGACACACCAGCTTACTTTATCAGCTTGTACGTAATCACGGTATACTTTCATTGCTTCACCAGCTACTTTATGAGCTGTTGCGATACGCGTTGGTTCTACACCTTTTAATAAATCAGGGTTTTCTGCATAAATAGACATAAATGCAGCGCCTTCTTTTGCTAATTCTTCACGAGCGTGTGCTTTCCAAGATGGGAACTCAGCGAATGCTTCTTCAGGAGCTAGATCAAACTTTAAGCGTGTTAACGTCTCATCATTCCAATCCACATATACGTGTTTTGCACCAGATTTATATGCTTTTTCTGTAACGAGGCGTACAAATTGTACAGCTTCAAGAGGTGCGCTAATTGATAATGTTTGTCCTGGTTGAATATTAACACCAACATTGACTGCAAGGGCAGCATATTTCTCTAACGTTTGTTCAAATGACATATGTATAATCTCCTTTAATTTGAAAGATTTCTTACTATATATAATACAAGAAAATTCAAAAAATATATATAAATATAGCGTAAAAAGAGAGCTCAAAATATATTGAGCCCTCATCGTTATTGAATCGAAGAAGCAAACTGTTCTACGGTCGTCGTATGGTGTATGCGAACACGCTTCATTTTTAACAATTCATCGGGTTCACCTTTTGTAATGAATTTTCCGGGTTTTGTTGTCGTCGCAAATTGATAATATTTCTTCGTTTCTGCAACGACTTTATCATCTACATGACCGAATGGATAAGCAACTGCGATAACGGGCTTACCTGTTATTTTTTCTAACTTTTCTTTTGATCCTTTTAATTCCTCTTCATAGTTTGTAATTTTCGGTAAGTCTGCATGCGTCGCTGTATGAGATTGCACTGAGAAAATGCCGGAATCGACCATTTCTTTTATTTCAGAAGTAGACAGTGATCCTTCTACATCAACGTTATCAACAATCATATATTCTGTTGCTGTTGGTTTAAATGTATCGTCTTTTAGCTTTTGTAAAACATGGAATGCATTCATATTATTTTTCATACCGTCATCAAATGTAACAAAGATAGGTTTATTTACTTTATTAATATCACCCCAACGTTCAAAAGTTAGTAATGTATAGCCGTTGTCTTTTAAATATTTCATTTGGGCTTCAAAGTTAGCAGGTGATACGAATAAGTCTTTAATGCCTTGTCCGTGATAATCATCGATTGCATGGTACATAAGAACGGGAACTTTTTGCTCGAAAGTAATAGCAGATTTTGTGAGTGGAATGGTTTTCCCATCTTCTTTTATACCTATTGCTTCAATTTGAAACTCACCGCGTTTTCCTTCAAATTCTTTTATATCAAAAGGAAGTGTAAACTGTTTCTCCTTTTCTTTAGAAGAAAAAGATTTAGTGTGTTCCCTTCCATCAGCAGTACGCCAAATTTTATATTGTACTTCAGTTAAAGCATCTTTTATATCTGTCATATGAATAGTAGTGTTTGTAGATTCATGTGTAATTTGGTTATAAGAAATTTTCCCTTGTTCTTTCACGGTCTCTTCTTGTTTCTTAGTTTCTTGAACTTTTTTCTCTTTTTTAGGTTCTTGACTTACATTGTTAGTATTACAACCTGCTAAAATGGCAGATGTACATAAAGCGATTGCAGCATATTTTCTCATAAAATCACCTTCTATTGTGTATTATGTTACATACTTCTATTTAAAATCCCCACCGCTGTAAGAGAGGTGGGGATATACCCTTGTTCATCATATCATTTGAATAAAATGGATGGAATGAGAAAAGTAACAATAGATAAAAAAATCACCTTACTTCAACGAGTAAGGTGATTTTTATTAAATGAATAATCCAGCGATTGTAGCAGATAAAATAGAAGCAAGTGTTGATGCAAATAACATTTTCCAACCAAATTTCGATACGACGCTTCCTTGTTTTTCAGAAAGGGCACGGATTGTACCAACAATCGCACCAATTTGGCTAATACTCGCGAAGCTAATTAAGAATACTGTAACGATTCCAACTGTACGTGGAGATAATGTTGCTGCAACACCTTTTAAATCAAGGATTGCTACAAACTCGTTTAATACAATCTTCGTACCCATAATTCCGCCAGCTGGGATAATATCTTGAGCTGGAATCCCCATTAAGAATGCGAATGGAGCAAGTACGTAACCGAAGATTTGTTGTAACGTAACAGCATGTCCCATTGCCCCTGAAGCTGCACTAATTACGTAGTTTACAACTTCCATCACACCGATGAAGGCGATCATTAATGCTGCAACGATACCAGCTACTTTTAAACCATCAAGCGCGCCGTTAATCATCGCACCGATAAAGCTGTCTCCGAATAGCGTTCTATCAAATTTTTGAATCACTTCGTCTTCTTTTTTCGTATCAACTGGTGTTAATAACGAACAAACGATTAAGCTTGAGAATAAGTTTAGCGGAAGAGCTGCTAGTACGTATTTTGCATCTAACATCATTACGTATGATGCTGTAACAGAAGCAGAAACTGAGCTCATTGCAGAACAACAAATGATAAACATACGGTTTTTATTGAAATGTTGTAAATCATTTTTAATAACGATTAACGCTTCACTTGAACCGAAGAATACAGAGTTTACCGCATGGAACGATTCAACGCGTGGTAAACCAGTAATTTTTGAAATCGCACCGCCGACAACACGAACGATGAATGGTAAAACACCTAAATAACTAAAGATAGAAAGTAGTGCTGAGAAGAATACGATAATTAATAGTACGTTTAAGAAAAAGACAAAGTCTCTTTGAATTCCATTAAAGAGAAAATCAACACCTGTCGTACCAAGTTTAATTAGTTTGTTGAAAACTTTACCAATGAAAATAATGATTTGTTGACCAATCTTTGTGCCAAACATAAACCAACCGATTAAAATTTGAAAACCAATCATAATAGCAATTGCACGGAAGTTGATTTTACTTTTGTTGTTTGACAAAGCAAAACATAAACCTAAAACGACAAGAATACCGATAATGCTCATTACATATTGCATGTAGTTGCCCCTTTCAGAAGTTCGTATAAAGTTTGTACATAAAACGCTCGTTGTATTACTAAAAATAAAACAAAGAGGCTTTATGTCATACGTAAGATGTCTGACCTTTTAGAAAAATGGAAATAAAAAAAGACCCATATGGATTCACTTTCATCTATGAGAGAAAGCTAATCAATATGAGTCCTTTTTTGCACATAGGCTAATATTCATTAGTTTTCCCCATAGTCCAGCAATTTAAGGTTGCCGGGTAGAAACTCTCGATCCATATTATCGAGTATATATGAGGTAACATCGTCCGTATTAAATTAGTAGTAGCGTAACATTAACAGAGAACTATCGTCAATAGCTTTTTTTCTTCCAATAGAAATAGACCATATAAGTATGATAAAATGTAACGCAGTGTTATGAAAAAGAGAGGTCGGAAAATGAGTACAAAAATGACGCCACCAGTTGAAAAAAACGAGTTTATAGATGTAGTATTTGAAGATTTAACACATGATGGTGCCGGTGTTGCGAAAGTAAAAGGCTATCCTATTTTCGTTAAGAACGGATTACCAGGTGAAGAAGCGCAAATTAAAATTATTAAAGTGAAGAAAAACTTCGCATTCGGTCGTTTAATGAAGCTTCATACAGAGAGCCCATATCGTAAAGATGCCGAATGCCCAGTGTACAATCAGTGCGGCGGTTGTCAGCTTCAGCATTTAACATATGAAGGACAATTACAAGCGAAAGAAAAACAAGTACGCGACGTTATGCAGCGCATCGGAGGACTAAGCGATGTTCCTGTTCACCCTGTACTCGGCATGAAGAATCCGTGGGTATACCGTAATAAAGCACAAGTACCAATTGGAGAACGTGAAGGCGGACTTGTAGCTGGTTTCTATCGTCAAGGAACGCATGACATTATTAATATGGAATCATGTTTAATTCAAGCAGAAGAAAACGATACATTGATTCAAGAAGTAAAACGTATTTGTGAAAAACACGGTATTTCGGCGTACAACGAAGAGCGTAACAAAGGAACACTTCGTCACGTAATGGCTCGTTACGGACAAGTAACAGGGGAGATTATGCTTGTCTTCATTACTCGTACAGCAGAACTGCCAAACAAAAAAGCAATCATTGAAGAAATTGCTACGAAATTCCCAGAAGTAAAATCAATTGTTCAAAACGTAAACCCGAAACGTACAAATGTAATCTTCGGAGACAAAACGACAGTACTGTACGGATCAGAATATATTTATGACTTTATCGGCGATATTAAATTTGCGATTTCAGCACGTTCATTCTACCAAGTAAACCCAGAACAAACGAAAGTGTTATACGATAAAACGTTAGAATATGCAAAATTAGATGGCAATGAAACAGTAATTGATGCCTATTGTGGAATTGGATCAATCTCTTTATTCCTAGCACAAAAAGCGAAAAAAGTGTACGGTGTTGAAATCGTCCCAGAAGCGATCGAAGACGCAAAGCGTAACGCAGCACTAAACAACATGACAAACGCTGAATTTGGTGTAGGAGAAGCAGAAGTAGTTATTCCAAAATGGTACAAAGAAGGCGTAATCGCTGACACAATGGTCGTAGATCCACCGCGTAAAGGTTGTGATGAGGCACTACTTAACACAATCATCGACATGAAACCAAAACGCGTCGTATACGTATCATGTAACCCAGCAACATTAGCACGTGACTTAAAAGTACTAGAAGAAGGCGGATATAAGACGCAGGAAGTACAACCTGTTGATATGTTCCCGCATACGACTCATGTGGAGTGTGTTGTCTTGATGTCAAGGGTTGAAAAATAGGACTATTCAAAGTACTGATAAATAAAGGGTTTCCGAGGTTGGAAGATTTTCTGTCTGATGACTGGCAGTGCCTTTCAATCTTGAAAATCCTTGTTTTTGTTTATTGAGGAAACAGGTCGACTGTAATAAAGTGCGTGGGGTTGAGTTGACAGAATAGATAACTTCATAGGGTTGTGGAGATAGAATAGATGTGGTCTGAGTATAGGAGAAGAGCTGTGCATTAAATTGAAAATTACTACATTGCTGCTTTTGGGCAGCGTTTAAGTAAGATGTTCTTGACAAAAGGCAGCGAAGATGATAAGATGATGCAGAGGTGAGAGGATGCCTGAGATAGGACAAATGATTAAAAGTCGTCGAGAAGCCATGGGGCTTTCTCTTAAAAAGTTAGCAATTGCTTGTGGCTCAAGCGACAGTGAAATAATGAAAATTGAGAACGGAACTAGAAAAAACCCTAATTGGGCAACATTATGTGAAATCGCACGTGCTTTAAATTTTCACCCGTTTGAAATATTGTTAGCCGCAGGTTATATATCAGAAAATGATATGCATCCCAATTGCCAGATTCATGGTTTAGAAAACTTAGATGATGAGGGGGTAGCAATGGTGCAATTGTTCATAGATTTTTTGACTATGCGGAACGGTAATAAAATTGGTATTTCAAAGGAGGGAGAGTGATATTATGATATTTAGATTAGGTGAATTATTTTGCGGCCCAGGTGGGATCGCTTGGGGTGCAATGAATGCTAGTATTGAAGATCCAAACTTTGCGATTGTACATCAGTGGGCAAATGACTATGACGCAGATACCTGTGAAACATATAGATTAAATATCTGTCCTGATACTCCTAATACTGTTTACCATGCGGATATTCGCAAATTCGATATGTCTAAACTAGCCCCGATTGATGCATTGGCATTTGGTTTCCCATGCAATGACTATAGTGTTGTTGGTGAGCAAAAAGGTATGGACGGGGTATTCGGTCCCTTGTATTCGTATGGTGTCAAAGCTCTAAAACTGTTTAAACCCAAGTGGTTTTTAGCAGAAAATGTTGGAGGACTTAGAAATGCAAATGATGGGAAAGCCTTCACTAAGATTCTCAAGGAACTGAGGGAAGCTGGCTATACAATTACACCTCATCTCTACAAATTTGAGGAATACGGAGTCCCTCAAGCGAGGCACCGTTTGATTATCGTTGGCATACGGGATGACATCGATGTTGAATTTAAAGTCCCATCGACAGCACCCTATGTCGGAATCGATAATACTTGCAAAAATGCAATAGAAAATCCCCCTATTCCAGAGGATGCATATAATAATGAATTGACAAGACAATCCGAAACTGTTGTTAGAAGGTTGCAGCATATTCTACCTGGACAAAATGCATTTACGGCAGACCTTCCAGAAGATTTGCGACTTAATATTAGAGGAGCAAAAATAAGTCAAATATATAAGAGGCTCGATCCAACTAAGCCTTCCTATACGGTTACGGGAAGCGGTGGTGGAGGAACACATATTTACCATTGGGAAGAACCACGAGCATTGACTAACAGAGAGCGGGCAAGATTACAGACTTTCCCTGATACTTATAGATTCGTAGGAAGTAAAGAGAGTGTACGCAAACAAATTGGAATGGCAGTACCTTGTCAGGGTGCAAAAATCATTTTTGAGGCAATATTGAAGTGTTTTGCTGGAATTGAATATGAGAGCGTAGAGCCAAGTATTAAAGAATGAAAAAGCAGTTACTTTGTAGAGAAGGCAAAGTAACTGCTTTGTTTATACATGGAAATCCATAAAGTACTGCTCATCGTCGATTTTGTAAAAGGTAACATCTGTTCTTCCATAGTTTAGTAAATCTTGTTTTGTTACGAACGCACCATTTCCAAGACCTAAACGGTTTCGGAAGTATTCTCCGAGTTGAGCGTTGCTAAGAGGTGTTGTAATTGCTTTGTCGTTTTGTTGCTCAACTCTTAGGAGAAGAGTATGACCATCGTCTGTAATAACAGTAAAGTGTTGTTTATTTAACGGGAAGAAACCGCTTCTTGCAATTTTTGCAGGAAGATGTATATAAGCTTCGTTTTTGTTTCTGCCCTTTCGTTGACCCCAATTTAATCCGGATTTTTCTCCAACTTCACCCTTATTTGTGAGAAGCGATAGAGTCGTAGAAGTAATACCCTCGCCAGCCAAAGTGGTTAGAGGCTTGTTTTCAGCATCAAGAATTTGATGTGTTGGACGGAGAACGATATGGTCTTCGACCTCTGCATGGTTACAATAAATTGAGTTTGCTTCAACTTCTTCATAAAACTTATAAGCTTCTTTAGGATCACAGCATACAACTATTTCTTTTCTGGATTGGATAAATGCATTCTGCACAAAATCAGCTGAACCTGTATATGCCTGTACTGGTGATTCTTCCTTTAGCCAAATGTATAAATTTGCGTGAACTGGAGGGTTTTCGCAAACATAACTACATGAAAAGCTATCCACTGCTTTTGGATATGTTTTGCCATGGAGTTCCATAAAGCCCTCATGTATAGGAACGCTTAATCCATCGTAAGGAACCATTCCAATAAGCAATGAAATATTTAGAGGGTGCATATTTTGTTCTTGAAAACTCTTAATAAGCCATGATGCCATATTAGGGGTAGCATATCCGCTTAATATTAATAAAGTGTCCGCTCCTTGGAGTGGAGGGGCAAATAAAATCCTTTTTGCTATGTTGTTGGTGAACATCCATTCTTGCCCTCCTATGCTTCTTCTTCTATATCATCCTCAGACACATCATAATACATTGTATCGTGAGGAAGTTTAATATTTGGCACCCAGATTGCTTTTCCACCCCATCCCTTAGTACCAGTCACTTGATACATGGTCAGAACTACTTTGTCATGGAAAGTGCCACCTAGTTTCCAGTCGTTCGGAGACAACAAGGCTCCTGTCCCTTGTGCAACATCTCTTCCTCTTCTGACAATCAAAATACCCTGTCCAGCTGGTTGTTCTGAAAGAAGTGTATCAATGACAGAAAGGAATGCATCTAACTTGAAATCTGGGCTAGCAATAATGTGAGATAATATTTTCTTAATTAACCTCAAATTTACCTGGTAATAAGGATCATCATTGGAGAAAGGCTCCAATAGTTTTGATATATCATCTATGGTGTTATTATCTGGGTAGAACGGATAATAGTTCGTTCCCCCTGAAAGGATATTGACTCGTTTGTTATCAATTACATTCCTTCGAGTTGGATTCAATCCAATTGGATAATAAATTTTTATGTTTTCAATTCCTTGCTCTACTTGTGCGATAATGGCATTATTAGTAGCGTTAATGTCCGCAAATAATTTATAGAGTTGTTCATCTATAAATATCTTCATCATGCCAGAGTCTCTGTCATAACCAAACATCCTACTATGTTGCCACATAGTATCCGCCTGAGGCTTTTTGCTGGTTCTTGTATAATAAATTGTCTGTAGCCCTGGAAAAGTTACGCCTCGGCCTAGAGTGTTTCCGCCTACGATAAAATTACAGCCTGTTGCATAATCTGGACTCTCAACATCTGTTTTTCCATTCATAACAAGAATTTTTATCCCTTTGTTTTCCAACAAATCCTTAGTAGTTTTATAGATAACTTCAAAAGAAAGTTTCTCACTTTTGTTGGGTTCTAAAGAATCATAGTGGGTTTGTAATTCTGTGATGAATTCGGTATTGATATGCTCCATACACCAATCTAGTTCCTTTGCGACATCGTCAGCAAAACGCTGGTGGACATTTTGTCGTACGCTCGGATGTAGAAGGCAATTTGATACTTTTCCTTTTGATGCTAAAATCTGAGCAGATACAGCAAGGTGGCGTATAACAACACTTCGTGTCGGTCGTTTGATAGTTTCAAGAAAATCAATGCATTCAGGTTTACCGCTTGTTGGAAAGAAAAAGTCTCCACCTAAATAGCCATCCCCTGGATGGAAGTAGTATGTAAAATATGGATGCCAACCAGACGCAAGGGTCTGTAATAAGATTGCTTGAGGCGTACCTGTAACCTGTAAGTATAAGCTACTTGATGCTCCATTTTTTATAGAATCCAGATATCTATTAATTGATGACTGACTATTACGGTTTATTAGAGTATTTAAGGAAGCCGCATCCGCCTCATCATCAACGATGAATAGAGGGTTGCCCTTCATAAAGCCTGTAGAATTAAATACATTTGCCCACAATCTTAGTACTCTTGCATTTTTCTTTAGAACGACAATGGCTGGCTTAACAAGGCTATTTTCAATAAATAAGCCTGAGTCGTTTTCGCCACAAATACAGAAGCCGTCTAAGTCGTCTCTAACTCGATCTAAGGTTTGTTGTTGCAAGACAACATTGTCTGTTGTGAGTAAGATGAATGCGGGAAATCCTAAATCTGCAGCTTTGCACATAACGCCAAACATTTGACCAGTTTTTCCAGATTGCACATTACCAAACAACAAGCCAATCTCATGACTTATAAATGAAAAATTGCGAATATGTTGATTGCCAATATCTTCAGCTGTTTTGGAAATGGACTCAGCTAATTTTTCGTTACCTCGCTCTTTTATTTTTTGCAAGTATTTTTTTAAATATTGCATTGATACACCTCTCATTCGTTAGTAATTGTTTCAAACGATAAAACCCACACATCAAGCTCGGTGCCATCTTCGTCCAATGCTTTCTGATCTGTTTTTGAAAGTACAAGGCTATCGCAACCGTATGCTTGTAACATTTCTTTCGTAATCATTCCCTTACGATCAGTATCAGCTTGGGTGTCATTAACTGGTGTTACTAAACCTGCTGCTGCAAGTCTACCTTTAATCCAACGACCAAGAATGAGTTCATCGCCAACAGCACTGAATTGTTTATTGCCATCGCTTGTGGTATGAGCTTTAAACCAATAGCCATCATCGGTTACAACAAAAAAAGGCTTGTTTTTTTCAGGGTAACCTTCTGAACGAGTTATCGCTTTGCTAACAGTCAATTGAGTTTCGTACCAATCACGGGATTTCCTTTTACTTCGTGGTGCGGCATAGCTAACATTTATATTTGACTTTGTGAAATGCTTACCATCATCCATATGCCGCTCATCGTAAGCAGGAACTTTTAATGGCAGTACAAAAGAAACGTCTGTTTTATGCTGTTCATAAAGCTGTACACCAGTTTGGGGAATCTGTGTTACCGTATCAATGCCACTAAGTGATGTGTTAACTTCCCTGACTATTGGCATTCCTATAATGTTAGCAATATTATCAGAGCAGTTCTGAGCCTTTAGCTTCTCTAAAAATTCAGCAATTTCTTTACATTCAGTAGCATCATCAGTAACCGATGAGATTTCATATTGCCTACGGTTATTAGCATCTAATTTGATTACACCTAAGTTTGCGGAACCAATAATAGCAGAAAAAGGTTGCCCATCTTTATAAAAGCAGTATACTTTTCCATGATATTTGAATGCTTTTACGATCTTAATTTCACCTATACCAGTCTCTGTCCATTTTTTGTTGATTTCTAAAGCAGTATTATATGATCCTTCTGGCATTCCTTCGATGAAGTACATTCCAATGGTAAGGCATATACTAGATATATTATGCTCTTCGACCAGATTGTCGAGTTCTTCCAAGGCAACACGAGAAATATATCCAACCGCAATTTCAACACGGTCTGATTTTGCAATTTGCTCGTTAAAACAATTTATAATTGTTTGTTGACCCTCTGATGTTCCAAGAGGTAGGATGTTTGAATATAACAGTTTCATTAGCTCACTCCTTTGTTTTTGGTGGGGTTTCTGTAGTTTTTTCAATCTCCATAATATCTGAAATATCGCAGTTAAGCGCCTTACATACTTTTATTAAAATGTCAGTATTAACATTTTCATTTTTTCCAAGCTTAGCCATTGAAGCTGTACTAATACCAGCTGCTTCTCTTAAGTCCTTTTTTTTCATATCTCTATCAATAAGAAGTTTCCATAGTTTTTTATAACTTATGGACATAATATCACCTCGCCTTAGTACCTAGCCTAAGTTAATAAATAAAGTTTATCACAAAGTTAGCGAAGCAACAATTAAAATTCGCAAACGTAAAATAAATGTTGAGGTAATCAAAATACATGTTATAATTTACCTATGAACTAATGTTTGAATAGTAAAAATCCTTAAAGATATTAATTTCATATGGGGTGAGGAGGGAGTGCCTTGGCGGGTAATCGTTCTTTTAAAGATTACGTGGATGGTAGATTCTATAATGAGATATTTTCTGCCATACAAACCTATGCAACGGATAATTGTGAAGATTTAGACTTACGGTTATACAGAGTTCAAAACATTGGCGGCATTGAGTTATCAGATATAGAAGTAAAGTTCGTATCTGTTAATGACTTACCGGACATGAAAATAGAATTTGATGTTGCTGTTGAAGCGGAATTCGAAGTCCGTGAATCAAATCATCGTTATGATGAATCAGAAAATTGCCGGCAATGGTTTATGCTAGAATGCTCAGGTGATTTGGATTGCAATTTGGATGATTTTTCAATCTCTAGTATAACGGAGTATACTAGCAAAAATAAGCAGCCGAAACCTATGTCAGACTCCCTTGTCCCTATCATTCATAAGGAACAACTAGAATCTGTTGCCACAGACTTCCTTAGAAGACATTACCCTGAAGCATTAAAAACCCCAATGGCAGTTGAGCCACAGGTGTTGGCAGAAAAAATGGGCCTTACAGTAGAAATGAGGGAGATTACAAAGGATTTCTCTGTTTTTGGGCAGATATACTTTCACGACTGTGATGCAGAATTTTATAATGTAGACATCGATGAAATGGTACAGACCCGTGTGAGTGGCCGTACAATAATCGTGGACCCTAAAGCTTACTTCCTTCGTAATCTGGGATCAGTCAATAATACTATTGTGCATGAGTGTGTTCATTGGGATCAACATAGAAAAGCATTTGAATTGGAGCGGTTGTATAACAGCAGTGCCACACGAATCAAGTGTCAGGTGGTCGGAGGTATAAAAGACAATACCAGAGATGCAACTGACTGGATGGAGTGGCAGGCGAATGCCCTCGCTCCAAAGATACAAATGCCACTTGCTATGTTTAAAACCCAAGCGTTCAAATTTATTAAGCAATTCCGTTCAGAACTGGGAACATCTGAACTTATAGATGTAATGGAGCCAGTTATTGATGCATTAGCAACGTTCTTCAGTGTATCTCGGACAGCAGCTAAAATCCGAATGATTGATGCTGGATATGAGGAAGCAATCGGAACCTTTACTTACATAGATGGTCGCTACGTCAAGCCTCATAGATTTAAGAAGGGTGCTCTTGAAAGAAATCAGACCTTTTCTATAGGTGCAGAGGATGCTGCCATCCAAAGCATAACCAATCCAGAAATGGCCGCTTTAGTTAGGGACGGAAGTTATATATATGTAGATTCCCACTTTGTCTTAAACCATCCAAAATATATAACGCAGGATATATTTGGACAGACTGTACTTTCGAACTATGCACGAACCCATATGGATGAGTGCTGCTTGGTTTTCGAGTTATCAGTCAAATCTGGGTGCAAGGAAAGATATTATACTGAATGTTTTCTCAATCGTGATAAGACATCGAATATTGATTTTGATATAAAATATTGTAATGGTTTTGAGTATGCGGCTCCAGAAAAGAAGGCCCAACTACTAGCCGAAACAATAGCTGAAGAAATGCGAATCTATAATGAATTGCCAAATAGCTATACCAGCTCTCTTAAAATAGTTCGTAAGTGGAGAAAAGTAACTTATAACGAATTAGCAGAGGAAATAATGGTCAATGAGCGTACCATAAGAAGAATAGTTAATGGTGAAGAACCAGGCTCTATTAATTCCATAGTTTTAATTTGCCTTGGACTTCATCTGCCACCTAAAATTAGTAACCATATAATTAGCAATTCTCCATTTTCGTTGAACTTCAATAACAATAGTCATATTTGGTATGATTTTGCATTGACTCACCTATATCCAAAATCGATGGATGAGATTAGAACATTTTTACAGGAACATGGCGCAGAGCCATTATAAAAAATCAAAATATTTTTGAAAAAGCGGACACGGGATGTCCGTTTTTTAGTTGCAAAATATGTGAGCCATACATGAATCCTTTTAGGGGTTTGTGTATGGCTTTTTTTATTGTCGTTTTTAGGTGTTTTTGTGAGGGAAAGCCTAATTTTAAGCCTGAAATTAACGGGCATGAGGTGTCCGCCAAGGCTGTCCAATTCTCTCTTACAATAATACTAGACGAAGGAAAGGTCCTTCGTAGTTAGCAAGAATTAGACCATTCCTCGTCTACAAAAAAATATCAAATGCCTGATTTGCAATAAGGGCAAAGGATACATATTGCTACGTTTCAGTCCGTTTAGGATTGTTATGCGTTGCAATAAAAGTACCTTACCTTGTTGCGCTCATTTTCAGGACAAAGGGTCTGTGTACTTCGAGGCACAGACCTATTTTTGTATCCTTTGCCGCCAATGCAGTCCGGCGGAAAGGATGCAAAATGAAAATTAGAATTCAGCACGAAAACAAATCTATCTATCTAGAGGTACCAGACGAGGACTTCACTTTAATGATTGATGCAGATTACGAGGACAGGCTATCTTCTGTCGAGGAGAAGGAAACTGTAGCACGCCGTTCACCACAAGAGATTATGGACGAGCGTTTCAACAAACCCGAGTACAATAACTGGCATAAATTTGATAGACACAGAGGGATGCCAAAGAAACCATTCCGCAAAGATGACGAATCTGAGGATGCAACGGATCATATGGACTATTTCCCTGATAACACCGATGAAGTGACTCGAGAGAAACAAGAAGAGTATGAATACCTCTGTGAAATTATCCGCAAGACCCTCAAGGAAAAACAAGCAGAGTTACTGATTGCTATATTCCTAGATGGTGTTTCTGTAACAGAGTATGCAGAGCGTGAGGGTGTTAGTAAAAGTGCCATTTCACACCGTTTAGATACAGCTAAGAAGAATTTCAAAAAAGTTTTTCCAGAATCCTCAACTTTCCCCTCTTGCCACGGCTAATAGATAGAGGGCAGCAAATAAACGCTCTCGGAAAGAGGTGAAGAACATGAAACACAACTTAAAAATCAGTGTTTCAAAAACTCCACAATCTGGCGGGATTGTTTCCTGTCGTAATGTCACCATAAGGGAGCGTTTCCTCCGTTTCTTACTTGGTGATAAGCAGAAACTGACTATCCTTGTTCCGGGTGACACCGTACAGGAACTCGCCATTAGTGAGATTAAGGAGGGAGGATTAAACCATGAGCAAAATCAAACTACTTCTTGATGTGGTTTCAGATATGCGCTCTTTGGCAGACAGCATACAAGCGGTTGCCGATGCAATGGCGGGCAATGAACCTGTCGAAGCAAAAGAGCCGACTTCACCTGTAAAAGAACCTGCGCCAAAGAAAAAGGAGATCACTCTAGAGGAAGTAAGAGCAAAACTCGCTGAAAAGAGTCAAGCCGGTCTTACTGCCCAAGTGAGAGAAATCATCCAAAAATACGGTGGCTCTAAATTAAGCGAAGTTGACCCGAAACATTATGCAGATATGTTGAAAGATGCGGAGGTACTAGGGAATGAGTGATCACGCAGTACTTTCCGCATCGGGGTCCCATAGGTGGCTGAATTGCCTTCCATCTGCAAGATTGGAACTAGAATTTGAAAATAACGAATCCAATGCAGCTGCTGAAGGCACCGCCGCCCATGCTCTTTGTGAACATAAACTTAAAAAAGCACTTCACATGAGAAGTAAGCGTCCTGTTTCAACTTATAACAACGATGAGATGGAAGAACACAGCGATGCTTATGTGGAATTTGTAATGGAGCAGTTTGAACTGGCAAAACAAAGCTGTACGGACCCGTTAATACTTATTGAACAACGTCTTGATTTTTCCTGCTATGTACCACAGGGGTTCGGAACTGGTGACTGCATCATCATTGGCGATAAAAAGCTTCATATTATCGATTTTAAGTATGGCATGGGTGTGTTAGTAGATGCGGTGGATAATCCGCAGATGAAATTGTATGCCCTTGGTGCTTTGGAAATCTACGATAGCCTGTATGATATCGAGGAGGTTTCCATGACCATCTTCCAACCCCGCAGGGAAAATGTCAGTACATGGACAATCCCGGTAAAGGAATTAAAAGACTGGGCAGAAAACGAGCTGAAGCCAAAGGCGAAAAAGGCCTATGAAGGCGAAGGTGACTACCTTCCAGGTGAATGGTGTACATTCTGCCGAGCGGCTGTTAAATGCCGTGCAAGAGCAGAAGAAAAGCTGAAATTAGCACAGATGGAATTTAAACTGCCACCCCTGCTTACAGATTCTGAAATTGAGGAAGTTCTCTCTAAATTGTCCGACCTTACAAAGTGGGCAAATGAAATCATTTCTTATGCTACGGATGCCGCCGTTAATCACGGGAAAGAGTGGCACGGTTTTAAGGTAGTTGAGGGTAGGTCTATCCGTAAATATAAGGACGAAGAGGCTGTGGCTGAAGCAGCCAAGGCAAACGGCTATAAAGATATTTACCGTCAGAGTCTCATTACCCTTACGGAAATGCAGAAGCTGATGGGTAAGTCGAAATTTCAAGAAATCCTCGGTGGTCTCATACATAAACCACCAGGTAAGCCAACGCTGGTTCCACTTTCGGATAAGCGGCCAGCTATGAATATATCAAACGTAAAAAACGAATTTAACGAGATAACGGAGGAATAGGAATATGAATAATCAAAACAGAACGAAGGTTGTTACAAGCGTCAACACACGTCTTAGCTACTTTCACGGCTGGGAACCCGTATCCATCAATGGCGGAGCGGAAAAGTACAGCGTATCTGTATTGATTCCCAAAACAGATAAGGAAACTATCAATGCTATCAATGCAGCAGTAGATGCAGCCATTGAAGAGGGCATTGCAAAGTTTGGTGGTAAAAAGCCGAATAAGGCGGCTATCAAACTGCCACTTCGTGATGGTGATGTAGAACGTGATGATGAGGCTTATAAAGGGCATTATTTTGTAAATGCCAACAGCAAGACTCCACCCCAAATAGTAGATAAAGCAGTCAGACCTATCTTGGATCGCAACGAGGTGTACAGTGGTTGTTATGCAAGAGTATCCCTAAATTTCTACGCTTTTAACTCTAATGGCAATAAGGGTGTAGCTTGTGGTCTTGGCAACATCCAAAAGATAAGAGATGGGGAGCCTTTAGGTGGAAGAACCAATGCAGCTGATGATTTCACAACTATTGAAGATGATGATTTTCTAGCATAAGGAATAAATACAGATGAGGTGGTGGAGGTTGTTCTTCTGCCACCTCGTTTGCATTGGAAAGGGTGGTAATACATGAACTCTATTTCTATTGACATTGAAACATTTAGTGGCGCCAATCTTCAAAAATCTGGAGTTTACCGTTATGCCGAGAGTGATGACTTTGAAATTCTACTATTTGGCTACTCGGTGGATGGCGGTGAAGTACAGGTGGTTGACCTTGCTTGCGGGGAGGAAATCCCCGATGAAATTATAAACGCACTTTTGGATGATTCCGTTACCAAATGGGCTTTTAATGCAATGTTTGAGCGTGTGTGTCTATCAAAATGGCTTAACCTTACAGAATATCTTGACCCCGCATCCTGGAAATGCTCCATGATATGGTCGGCATATATGGGGTTACCACTTTCTTTGGAGGGAGTTGGGGCGGTTCTAGGTTTGGAGAAACAAAAGCTAACAGAGGGTAAAGACCTCATCAAATATTTCTGTACACCTTGCTCCCCTACTAAATCAAATGGTGGTCGAGTTCGTAATCTGCCAGAACATGACATGGATAAATGGGAGCGGTTTAAAGCCTATAATCTTCGGGATGTGGAAGCTGAGATGTCAATACAACAGAGATTTTCTAAGTTTCTGGTGCCGGAAAATATCTGGGAGGAATATCATCTCGACCAGGAAATCAATGATCGCGGCATTGCCATTGACATGACTTTCGTAAAACAGGCTGTTGTGATGGATGAACATTCCCGTGAAAAGTTAATGGCTTTAATGCAAGATATAACCAATTTAGAGAATCCAAACTCTGTACAACAAATGAAAGACTGGCTTGCCGATAATGGGCTAGAAACAGATACCCTTGGTAAAAAAGCAGTTGCTGAGATGCTAAAGACGGCTCCTGAACCACTAGGAACTGTTTTAGAACTCCGTCAGCAACTTGCAAAATCCTCGGTGAAAAAATACACGGCAATGGAGAATGCGGTATGTAATGATGGTCGGGCAAGAGGAATGTTTCAGTTTTATGGTGCAAACAGAACTGGTAGGTTTTCGGGCAGGCTTATTCAACTGCAAAATCTCCCTCAAAACCATATGCCCGATTTGGAACAGGCTCGTGCTTTAGTTCGTAGCGGAAACTTTGATGCTCTTACCTTACTTTATGATTCAATCCCAGAGGTACTGTCGGAACTTATCCGTACCGCTTTTATACCACGAGAAGGTATGAAGTTCATTGTGGCAGATTTTTCAGCGATTGAGGCTCGTGTCATTGCCTGGCTAGCAGGCGAAAAATGGAGAATAGACGTTTTCCAAAACGGCGGAGACATCTACTGTGCCAGTGCTTCTCAAATGTTTAATGTACCTGTTGAAAAGCATGGTGTGAATGGCCATCTTCGTCAGAAAGGAAAAATTGCTGAACTAGCCCTCGGTTACGGCGGATCTGTTGGAGCATTAAAATCAATGGGTGCTTTGGAGATGGGAATTGAAGAAGAGGAACTTCAGCCTCTTGTAACGGCTTGGAGACAGTCCAATCCCAATATCACAAAACTCTGGTGGGATGTTGACCGGGCAGTAAAAACTTGTGTTAAGCAAAAAACTCCCACAGAGACACACGGCATTAAATTTATCTATCAAAGCGGGATGCTCTTTATTGCTCTTCCTTCTGGTAGACGGCTTGCCTATGTGAAACCTCGTATGGGAGAGAATATGTTTGGCGGTGAGTCAGTTACTTATGAAGGTGTCGGTGGAACGAAGAAATGGGAAAGAATCGAAAGCTACGGTCCCAAATTTGTAGAGAATATTGTTCAAGCAATCAGTCGTGACATCTTGTGTCATGCCATGCAGACATTAAAGAATTGTTCCATTGTGGCTCATGTACACGATGAAATTATCATCGAGGCAGATATGGGGACGTCACTTTCCGCTATCTGTGAACAGATGGCTAAGATGCCAACATGGGCAAATGGCCTGTTGCTTAGTGCTGATGGTTATGAGTGTCAGTTTTATCAAAAAGATTAAATTAATTGGTAATCGGATAATCGTGTGGGAGGAGGTTAAAAGACCTTCAATTTTTAAATAATGAAAACAGGATAGCACTTATTTTATGACCGGTACGTGCTATCTTGTTTGTTTAATAAACGCTCCATTTTTGTGGAATAAAGGGTTAAAATTCGAATCTTGAAGAAATATAGTGAAAGAACCGATTTTGACTCCTCTCTCTATAAAGTTAATAATAAATCAAGGGGTAAGACTAAATCTATTAAAAACACATGGGACAATAATTGATACATCGACCGATTAGCTTAATTGATTTTATTGCAGAGTGTCTCTAAATGATAACGAATAACTTCCTTCACCTTTTCTGGAGAGTATACATCAGGTCTTAATAAAGCATGAATTGACAATCCCTCTATTAATGCCGTTAACCTACTCTTTTCTAATTCTGCATTCATTGAATCTGATAATACGCCTTTTAGAGCTAAGATTTCAATCATTGAATTTGCTAATTCATATGTACCGTCCGTCATTTCATCTTTTTTGTCCTTTATTGTATCACTTGTAAGTGAACGTAATGCAAGAATCCACCAAACGCTCGTTTCAATTTTCTTTTCTTCATCTATTGGTACTAGCTCTAATAAAACTTCTTCTACTGCCTGCACTGGGTTTTCTGACCATTCTTTATTTTGAGAACGTTTTTCCCCTTCTTCTAAGTAGTAATTCATAATAAATAATAACATTTCATCTTGAGTTGAAAAATAATGTCTTAACGCACCAGAAGACATCCCTGCCTCAGCTGCAACTCTTCGTATAGACGCTTTCTCAACCCCTTCTTTCCTAATAATATTCCATGCAGCCTCAGCAATTTGTTTGCGCTTTTCATCATGATCAACAATTTTTGGCATTATAAAAATCACTTCCTTTATTTAGCACAGTGTGTTATTATCTTTTTATAGCACGATGTGTTAAATAGATAATACCACAACATTTAAAGGAGGACTAGTTTGTTTGATCGAAACTATTGAAGCATTGATGCCTTCTTCATCATTAGACATTTCTTCAGCATTAATGATTATTTCTTTGTGTGCTTTAATTGATATTTTAAGTCCCGGTGTACTGACTGTAACAGCCTATTTATTACTGACACAACCGAATCAGTTATCTTCTCGTTTATTTGTGTTTTTATTCATCACGCAGTTAGGCTATTTCATCACGGGCTTATTACTCTACTTTGGTGGAAATTCATTATTGAAGAGAATAGAACAATTGTCTCAGTTTGACTTTATCAATTGGTTTTATATCCTACTTGGAGCAGTTCTTGTTCTAATAAGCTTCAGTAAACCAAAAGAGACTGCAAAAAAACGTTTAATTTCATTTATCCCCAAAAATACAACAATTAAAGGGATGATTATACTAGGAATCATTGTTTTCCTAATTGAATTTGTAACGGCATTGCCTTACTTTTATTCAATCTTTTTAATGAATCATCAAACAATTGAGACTACACCTGCTATCTTAATAATAATTGGATACAATCTAGTAATGGTGCTTCCTTCTCTATTACTGTTAGGGGTTAATATTATATTTAAAGAAAGATTGCAACAATTTCTTATTAAAATCAGGTCAAAATTAAATGAAGCTCCAATCTCTTCACTCTTGGTAGCGACAGGAGTCATAGGTGCAGTTTTTTTTAATATCGGTCTTAGAGGCATTTTAAATTAGAAAAAATATTAAAGAGGTGTTCATCATGAAAGAAATTATCAGTGGTCTCAGTCTACTTTTTATTATTCAGGGAATAGGCGGATTAATCAATCATTTGACTAATGGGGGAAAAAGTTGGTTTTTAGTAAATTATATTGATGCGTTTCAAGGGTTTGAAATCGTTTTGGACATTGTATTTATTGCAGTTGGTGGAATCATAGCTTTAGCCACTCGTAAAATAACATCAAGTAAAAGCAATAAGTGAATGATGTAAAATAAAAAATACAGAGTGAGAATTTCTCGCTCTGTATTTTTTATTTTAATTGATTCTCCTCGAGGCTCTACCAACCTTACTCATCCAGGTCATAGATAAAATATGATACCAAAATGATTGTTTTCCTCTTCTCTTATTAGCTCCAAATCCTATAGGCCTATTACAGTTTACGTTACCATTTTTTGTTCATCAATCTAGTCCGTTTGTAAAAGTAGAAAATTACTGAATCAGCTTTTAAATCTATTTTACATACACAAATTTCGAACAAAAATCCGGATGTATAATTTATTTTTTCAAAATCCTCAACAATTATTACCTCCTGTGGCTATTAGGTAGAGGGGTTTCCTCTCTGACTATATTGCAGGAGGTAATTCGTATGGACGAATTAGTAAAAATCAATTATGAAAATCAACGACCAACCGTACTCGGTCGTGATTTACATGAAGCCTTGGAAGTAAAGACCGCTTATAAAGATTGGTTTCCAAGAATGTGTGAGTACGGATTTGAGGAAGGATCAGACTTTAGCTCATTTTTGAGCGAAAGTACTGGAGGCAGACCAAGCATTGACCATCAGTTAACAATTGACATGGCAAAAGAGCTATGCATGATACAGCGTACTCCAAAAGGGAAAGAGTGTCGCCAATACTTTCTTGAAATAGAAAGAAGATGGAATTCCCCAGAAGCAATCATGGCAAGGGCACTTCAGATTGCTAATCAACAGCTAACTCAAGTAAGGAAACAAAATAAAGTGCTTGAAGGTACGATTGCCGTTCAGAATCAGCAAATTGCAGAAATGAAACCGAAAGTCTCCTATTACGATGTAGTTTTAAATTGCAAAGACCTCATTTCCACCTCAGCAATTGCCAAAGATTACGGCAAGTCAGCTATTTGGATGAATCGCTATCTTAATAAAAAGGGTGTCCAGTTTAAACAAGGCGGCATCTGGCTTTTATATCAGAAGTATGCGGAAAAAGGCTACACCAGCACCAAGACACATAGCTATCTTGGCAGTAACGGCCAGCAACATACAAAGGTCCATACATACTGGACTCAAAAAGGCAGACTCTTCATTTACGAACTGATGAAGGCAGACGGTATTTTGCCACAGATAGAAATGGAGGGTGTGTAATGGGAATCAACAAATTCAATCATGAAGGATACCATGATCCAACTCCCCATGAAGCACTGACCAACATAATGAAAAAGGAAAAGGCAGAGAAAAAATCTGCCTTTAAGCCGCTTGTATATATCTGTTCTCCCTATTCCGGTGATGTAGAAGGAAACATTAAAAAGGCTCGCAGTTTTTGCAGGTTTGCTCTAGACCAAAACTGTATCCCGATTGCTCCCCATCTTATGTTTCCTCAGTTTATGGATGATGAAAACCCAGAGGAACGGGAGCTTGCCATATTTATGGACATCGTGCTTATGGGCAAATGCTCCGAGGTGTGGGTGCTGGGCAATACCATCTCAACCGGTATGGCGAGGGAAATTGAAGTAGCCAAGAAACGCAGACAAACGGTCAGATATTTTAGTCCGGAGCATGAGGAGGTTGAAAGCTTATGAAAATTGCAGTGGGCAATAGCCGGATGGATAGAAAATGGAAAAACAAAGATATCTCCTGGGAGGATTTTTGCTCCCGTGTAAAGACGACGCAACGCACCACGGAAACAGTAGAAGAATATCGGAAGTTAAAAAGAGGTCAACAAGATGATATCAAGGATGTAGGCGGCTTTGTCGGAGGACATTTAAAAGAAGGAAGGCGAAAGAAGGGCAATGTTCTGTGTCGTTCTTTGCTCACCCTTGATATGGATTACGGTAGACCAGATATTTGGGAGCAAATCAGTATGCTTTTTGATTTCAAATGTTGCGTTTACTCCACCCATAAGCACACACCGGAAAATCCAAGACTCAGGCTTATTGTTCCCCTTGCTCGTGAGATCAGCGAAGAAGAATATGCAGCTGTTGGACGTATGGTGGCAAAAGAAATCGGTATTGACCTTTTCGATGATACGACATATGAAGCCCATCGCCTTATGTATTGGCCATCCACTTCCTCTAACGGTCAATTTGTCTACGAAGAGCAGGATGGAGCATTACTTGACCCAGATATTTATCTTTCAAAATATGAAAACTGGCGAGATACAACAACTTGGCCCGTATCAAGCAGGCAGTCTGAAGTTATTAATCGCAGTCTTAAAGAACAAGCAGATCCTCTTTTAAAGGAAGGTGTGGTAGGAACTTTCTGTCGCGCCTATTCCGTTCGTGAAGCAATAGAGAAATTCTTAGGTACAGTTTATGAAGCATCTGCTATGGAAGGGCGCTATGACTATATTCCAGCTGACAGTAGTGCGGGTGTAATAATTTATGATGATAAATTCGCTTACAGCCACCATGCCACCGACCCAGCAAGCGGCCTGCTCCTCAATGCTTTTGATCTCGTTCGTATTCATAAATTCGGCTCTTTAGATGATAGAGCTTCCACTACTACGGCTCCTGGCAGGATGCCGTCTTTTGTGGCAATGTGCGAGTTTGCTATAAAAGATGAAGCGGTAAAAGCTGAGTTTGCAAAGGAAAGAAAGGCTCAGGCTGAAGAAGAGTTTAGTGATGAGGATTGGCAGACAGGTTTGGAACTAGATAAGCAAGGTCGGATAAAAGACACACTGGATAACATCGTCTTGATTATTCGTCATGATGAAGATTTACAGCATATCGCTTTCAACTGCCACCGTGATGGTATAGATGCCAAAGGTGGTCTGCCTTGGGAACAGATTAAATGTGGCTGGAATGATTCGGACAATGCACTTCTTAAGGTGTACTTAAGTGGCAAATACGGAGTCTATTCTCCTACCAAGACCAAGGATGCTGTGTTAGCTGTAGCGGCTGAACGAGCCTACCACCCTGTTAAGGAGTATCTAGACTCCCTGCCAAAATGGGATGGTATTAGCCGAGTAGAAAATCTACTAATTGATTATTTCGGTGCAACAGATAATTCCTACACAAAGGCAACTATTCGCAAAACGATGGTTGCGGCGGTAGCCCGTATTTATAGACCAGGTACAAAGTTTGATAGTGTTCTAATCTTAAACGGTCCTCAAGGTATCGGTAAGTCAACCTTCTTTGCTAAGCTTGCCGGAGATTGGTTTTCAGACAGTTTGACCATTACGGATATGAAAGATAAATCAGGTGCTGAAAAACTTCAAGGATATTGGTTGTTGGAACTCGGTGAGCTTGCAGGAATGCGTAAGACGGATGTGGAGATTGTGAAGTCCTTTATTTCGAGGGCGGATGATAAGTACCGTGCCAGTTATGGGGTCAACGTCGAAAGCCATCCCCGTCAATGCGTAATTGTGGGTTCTACCAATGCAGAAAGCGGATTTCTTCGGGATATTACGGGTAACCGCAGATTTTGGCCAGTCCGCATTAGCGGTAACAGTAGAAAGAAAGCTTGGCAGATGACCAAAGAGGAAGTACAGCAGATTTGGGCAGAGGCTCTAGTTCTTTATGAGAAGGGCGAAAAACTCTACCTTGAAGGTGATGATGTAACCATGGCAACCAGTGAACAGGCAGATGCTATGGAAACAGATGAACGAGAAGGACTGGTTCGTACCTACTTGGATACGCTCTTACCGGATGATTGGGACACAATGTCTTTGTACGAGCGTAGAAATTTCCTCGGCGGTAGCGAATTTGGCGGCGGCACCCGTGTTGGAACAGTAAAAAGAACCCTTGTTTGCAATATGGAAATTTGGTGTGAGTGTTTCGGTAAAGAGGCATCAATGCTAAAACCATCAGATTCCTATGCCATCGGTGCCATTATGAGAAAGATCAGTGAGTGGAACAAGTACACTGGGAACAAGAATGGTGTTGTGACGTTTCCTGTCTACGGAAAGCAACGAGCTTATTCCCGAGTCGAGGAACAACGCTAAGTTGTACCTTACCTTGTTCCCATACTGGTTCTTTCCCTAAAGTTAGTAATGATAAGGAAAATCAACGGTTCGGAACAAGTGGAACAAGAAGTATCCTATTTATTTATAAATAGTAAAAAGAAGTAATAGTAGCCTGTGCATACACGCATACGCGCGCGTATAGGAAAAATGGGTCAAAGTTGTTTTCTTGTTCCGAGCCTTTTATATGGGAGGTATTTATGCTTGAAAAATATATCGAAAAGAAACTGGTGGCTGAGGTAAAAAAGATGGAAGGCATTGCGGCGAAGTTTGTTAGCCCAGGTTTAGATGGGATGCCAGACCGCATAGTGCTTTTACCACATGGGAAGATGGCTTTTATAGAATTAAAGGCTCCCGGAAAGAAACCTCGTCCGTTACAGATTAGAAGAATAAGGCAATTACAGAAGTTAGGCTTTACCTGCTATGTAATTGATGATGTTAAGCAGATTGGAGGGGTACTGGGTGAAATACAATCCTCATAAATATCAGACCTATGCAACGAATTTCATTCTAGAGCATCCCATAGCCGCGGTGTTTTTAGAAATGGGTCTTGGCAAAAGCGTCATTACTCTAACGGCTATATTTGATTTATGTCTTGATAGTTTTGAAATTGGAAAGGTTCTGGTCATTGCCCCGCTTCGAGTAGCAAGGGATACTTGGCCAGCTGAGATAAATAAGTGGGAGCATTTAAAAGGACTGGAGTTTTCGGTAGCCATCGGCACAAAACAGGAGCGATTGGCGGCTCTTAGAAAACCTGCAAGTGTCTATCTTATAAATAGAGAAAATGTGGACTGGTTGGTAAACAAAAGTGGCATCCCTTTTGACTATGACATGGTGGTAATCGATGAGCTATCATCCTTTAAATCCTATGGTGCAAAAAGATTTAAAAGTTTACTAAAAGTAAGGCCGAGGGCAAAACGGATCGTGGGTCTTACGGGTACACCCTCCAGTAATGGGTTAATGGATTTGTGGGCAGAGTTTCGTATTCTCGACATGGGTAAAAGACTCGGCAGATACATAACTCACTACCGCAATTCCTTCTTTACACCAGATAAACGTAATCAGCAAATCGTATTTTCATATAAACCATTGCCAGGTGCTGAAGATGCCATATATCAGCTCATTTCGGATATTACCATTTCCATGGAGTCGGTGGATTTTCTCAAAATGCCAGAGTGCATGATCAATGAAGTGCCTGTGTATCTAAATGACAAAGAACAATCCGTATATGATCGCTTTCGTGAAGAGATGGTTCTTGAATTTGCTGATGAAGAAATAGATGCCATGAATGCAGCAGTCCTTTCAGGAAAACTTCTGCAAATGGCAAACGGTGCGATCTATGATGATGATAAAAACACTCATATTATCCACGACCGCAAGTTAGATGCTCTTGAGGATTTAATTGAAGGTGCTAACGGAAAACCTGTGCTTATTGCCTATTGGTATAATCACGATTTAGAGCGTATTAAGGCAAAATTCAATGTCAGAGAAATTAAAACTTCCAAGGATATCAAGGATTGGAACAACGGCGATATTTCTGTAGCGGTTATTCATCCTGCATCAGCGGGACACGGTCTCAACTTACAAAGTGGAGGTTCAACGCTTATCTGGTTTGGACTTACTTGGAGTCTAGAACTCTATCAGCAAACAAATGCGAGACTTTGGAGACAAGGTCAAAATGAGACAGTGGTTATTCATCACATTATTACTAAAGGCACGATTGATGAAGATGTTATGAATGCCTTGAGACGAAAGGAAAAGACACAATCCGATCTTATTAATGCGGTCAAAGCAAATCTTGGGAAAGCGAGGGATGCTGTATGATGGATGCATTTGAAAAACTGGCAAATGCCATTATTCTACAGGCAGTCAAGGATTATCGTTTTGCACTGAAAAGACTAGCAAAACACCCTCGCAATGATTCTGCTTTATATACGAAACGTGAGGTGGAGTGCTTCTTTCATTCTGAATTGTTCAATGTCCTTACCTCTCTAAACCCTGACATGTTAATCCAACAGCTACAAGAGGAGGTGGTGCGATGATGACAGCTAAGGAATTCTTAAAACAGGCCTATCGTCTGAATGAATTGATTAATTCCGACCTTGAAGAGTTACAAAACTTAAGGGAACTATCAAGAAGTGTTTCATCCCCCGTTCTTGAGGAAAAAGTCAGTCGAACCAAGTGTACTGACCCACCCTTTGAAAAGTATGTGATTAGAATAGTAGATTTGGAGCAACAGATACAACAAGAGGTTGAACGGCTAGTAAAGCTTAAATCAGATATCCGTGAAGCAATTAACCAGATGGAAAACGTAGATGAGAAGCTGATTCTTCGCTACCGATACATTAACTTTCTTAACTGGGAAGAAATCTGTGTTAACCTTAATGTTTCTATGAGAACCGTGCATAGACTCCATTCATCCGCTTTGCAACATTTAAAGGTTCCAAAATAAAAGTTGGCACACTGTGGCACAGTTTGGCATACGTTGACACTGTTTGTCCGTAGTGAAAGTTATATAATGGTAGTATGGAATATTAGAAAAAACAGAAGCCTTCACGGGAGCATCTCTCCTGCGAGGGCTTTTTCTATGGGCAAAAGGAGGTGCAGTATGCCAAAAAAACCTAAGCGTCCATGCTCTTATCCTGGTTGTCCAGAGCTGACTGACAGACGTTTTTGTGAAGAACATGCTAAAAAGGAAGCCGCACGGTATGAAAAGTACGACCGTGACCCAGCAACCCGTAAGCGTTATGGTCGTGCTTGGAAAAGGATACGTGACAGCTACATTGCAGCTCATCCTCTTTGTGAGGAATGTAAACGACAAGGAAAGCTGACCCCAGCAAATGAAGTCCATCACATTCTTCCTCTTGCAAGAGGAGGGACTCACGATAGAAGTAATCTGATGGCTCTTTGTACTCCTTGCCACTCTGCTATCACAGCAAGAGATGGAGACCGTTGGGGAACCCGGTAGGGGGAGTCAAATCTCCACAGCTTTTCATTTGTGTAACGGGCGTGGGGCAACGCGTGAAAATTCGCGGTTTCAAACAGGGTAATAGGCCCATTGACGAAAAGAGGTGAGTGAATGGCCAAAGATGGAACAAATCGTGGCGGTGCCCGTATAGGCTCCGGTCAAAAGAAGAAACCACTTGCTGACAAAATTGCAGAGGGAAACCCTGGTAAGAGAAAGCTTGAAGTCGTGGAGTTCCAAAATACCGCTGACCTGAAGGGGCAAGAAATGCCAAAGCCAATGGCCATGCTCTCCGCAGTGCAAAAGGATGGAAAAACCCTAGTAGCGAGTGAAATCTATGAAATTACATGGAAATGGCTTGAGGAACGTGGCTGTGCCCATTTGGTACTTCCACAGCTTCTAGAGCGATATGCCATGAGTGCGGCAAGATGGATACAGTGTGAGGAAGCAGTAACCGAGTTTGGCTTTCTAGCCAAACACCCAACCACCGGCAATGCTATTCAAAGTCCTTATGTAGCGATGAGTCAGAACTTTATGAGCCAGACAAACAGGCTATGGATGGAGATATATCAAATCGTTCGAGAGAATTGTGCTACAGAGTATTCTGGTTTAAACCCACAGGACGACGTGATGGAACGACTGCTATCTGCCCGCAGAGGAAAATAAAGATAAGGAGATATGATGTAATGAGTAAAAGATACTTAACAGCAGAAAGTGTATGCGCCGGGCATCCTGACAAACTATGCGACATCATAGCAGATAGCATTTTGGAAGCTTGCCTACGTAAAGATAGGGCATCAAGGGTGGCTTGCGAGGTTATAGCGACTAAAGGAAAAATTATCGTGGCGGGCGAGATCTCCTGCAGCGGGAAAATCGACATCCGATGCATTGTTAGAAATGTCCTAAAAGAGATTGGATACAACCCTCTAAAATTTTTGATTTATGTATATATACATAGTCAAAGTGTAGATATTGCGGCTGGTGTGAATACCGCACTGGAAGTACGAAATGGAATAAACGAACAGTACGGTTCCATAGGTGCTGGAGACCAGGGGACTATGTATGGCTATGCTACAAAGGAAACAAGGGAAATGCTCCCCCTCCCTCTTGTACTATCCCACAGAATAGTAAAAAGACTGGATGATTGTCGCAAAGGAAAGCTGATAAAAGGGATTCTTCCCGATGGTAAAGCACAAGTAACGGTAGAATATGAAGCTGACACTCCAGTAAGAATAAAGACGATTGTGATATCGGTACAGCACGATAAGAATAAAACACAGGAAGAACTTAAGGCAGATATCCTTAACAATGTCTTATGGCAGTGCTTTGAAGACTTCCCTTTTGATGATGAAACAGAAATTCTCATCAATCCATCAGGTCAGTTCGTACTTGGTGGACCCGCTGCCGATACGGGTTTGACTGGAAGAAAAATCATGGTCGATACCTATGGAGGGCTTGCATCTCATGGAGGTGGTGCTCTTTGTGGTAAAGACCCAACAAAAGTTGACCGAAGCGGTGCTTACATGGCTCGGTATATTGCCAAGCATATCTTTTGGTGTGGCTATGCCAAGAAATGTGAAGTGAGTATTTCCTATGCCATTGGTAAGGCAAACCCAGTAGCCTTTACTGTAAATACCCTTGGTACTGGCACTATTTCTGATGAAATATTAACTCTTGCTGCCCAGGAAACTTTCAACTTAAGACCTGCGGCCATCATTGAAAAACTGCGTCTTAGAAATGTGATTTACTCTGACACCGCGGCTTATGGTCACTTTAACAGTTGTCTGTTCCCGTGGGAGGATGTAAATAAATACAGTGAATTTAGAAAGGCGGTGGAAAAGTATGTTGATAGAGAAGATTAAAACGAAACAACTCATCCCCGCTGAATATAACCCAAGGAAAGATTTAAAACCGGGTGATTCGGAATATGAGAAACTTAAACGCTCCCTTGAGGAGTTTGGTTATGTAGAACCCGTTATATGGAATAAGACTACAGGCAGAGTTATCGGAGGTCATCAGCGTTTAAAAGTCCTGCTTAGTATGGGTATAGATGAGATAGAATGCGTAGTAGTTGAAATGGATGAGCAAAAGGAGAAGGCGCTGAACATTGCACTAAATAAAATTAGTGGTGATTGGGATAAAGACAAATTAGCACTTCTCATCACGGACCTAAATGCTTCAGACTTTGATGTGTCTTTGACAGGTTTTGACCCGGGAGAGTTGGACGATCTTTTCAAGGATTCCCTTAAGGATAATATAAAAGAAGATGATTTTGATGTAGACAGCGAGCTGAAAAAGCCCGCTGTTTCGCATTTAGGGGATATTTGGCTACTTGGACAGCATCGATTAGTCTGTGGAGACAGTACAAAGAAAGACACCTTTGATGTCTTGATGGATGGGAAAGCTGCCAATCTGGTAGTTACGGACCCTCCATATAACGTCAACTATGAAGGCACTGCTGGAAAAATCAAAAATGACAATATGGCTAATGAAGCGTTCTATGATTTTCTGCTTGCGGCATTTCAAAACACCGAAGCAGCGATGGCAAAGGACGCATCTATTTATGTATTTCATGCTGATACGGAAGGACTCAATTTTAGAAGAGCATTCTCCGATGCAGGATTTTATCTTTCCGGTACTTGTATATGGAAAAAGCAGTCCCTTGTTCTCGGTCGCTCCCCATATCAGTGGCAGCATGAACCAGTACTCTTTGGATGGAAAAAGAAAGGCAAGCATCTCTGGTATTCAGACCGCAAGCAGACAACCATCTGGGAGTTTGAGAAACCAAAGAAAAACGGCGACCATCCAACCATGAAACCAGTGGCACTTGTGGCTTATCCCATTATGAACTCAAGCCTTAGTAACTGCATCGTGCTCGATCCTTTCGGTGGTTCAGGAAGTACACTGATTGCCTGTGAGCAAACAGATAGAATCTGCTACACCATTGAACTGGATGAAAAGTACTGCGATGTTATTGTGAAAAGATATATTGAGCAAGTGGGAAACTCTGATGGTGTATTTCTATTAAGAGATCGCTTGAAATTCAGATATTGTGACCTGCCAGAGGTGAATGAGGATGAGTAAATTGACACTTGGTTCCCTCTTTGATGGCAGTGGTGGTTTTCCTTTGGGTGGTTTGCTTTGTGGCATCGAACCTTTATGGGCATCTGAAATTGAGCCGTTTCCTATACGGGTTACGACTAAACGTATCCCTCAGATGAAGCATTATGGAGATATAAACAAATTAAATGGTGCGGAGCTTCCGCCTGTAGATATCATAACCTTCGGCTCTCCATGCACGGATATGAGTGTGGCGGGTAAAAGAGCTGGTTTGGACGGAGAGCAATCCGTCCTTTTTTATGAAGCAATCCGAATTATTAAGGAAATGAGGTGTAAGACCAATGGACAATATCCAAGGTACGCAGTCTGGGAAAATGTCCCCGGTGCATTCTCGTCGAATAAAGGAGAAGACTTCAAAGCAGTCCTCGAAACGGTCATCAGTGTCAAAGAACCGAATACCTCGGTGCCTTTACCTGAAAAAGGACGATGGCCATACGCTGACATCTATATGGGAGACGGATGGAGCGTGGCTTACCGAACTATCGATGCGCAATATTTCGGAGTCCCCCAACGTCGTCGTAGAATCTACCTTGTCGCAGATTTTGCAGACGGATGTGCCGGAGAAATACTATTTGAGTCCGAAGGCTTGTCAAGGGATTTTACGCCGAGCGGCAGCCCGTGGCAAAGAACTGCCGGAAATGCTAAAAACCGCTCTGGAAAAACAGGCGATAGCATAACTTGCCTAAATGACCAAGGCGGAAGAGTGATGTCTGTTTCGAAGGATATTACAGCAACACTTCGAGCAGAGGAACATGGACATCAGCCTTGCGTAATGCAGTCAAGCGGATTTTGTACTGAACACAGTGCCAAGAGCAGAAGTGTAGGATATGAGGAAGAACGTTCCCCTACACTTAGAACAGGTGTTGTCCCAGGTGCAGTCATGTCCTTTGAACCGGGTGCTGCTTCTCGAGTTGGTGGCCATACTGACGAAAACTTAAGTGGATCACTTCGTGCAAACATGGGAGATAATCAAACAGCTGTTGTAATAGAAAACCATCCAACTGATAGCCGTGTGAAACTCTCGGAGGATAATAAAGTACAGACGCTGACCTCTCGGATGGGAACTGGTGGCGGGAATGTACCCCTTATTATGAACACTCCTAAAACGTTAAAAATCCGCTCTGGCTGTGAAGGCGGTGGTAAGGGTGCATTGATACAAGATGATAAGTCTGCAACTCTTGGATGCAATAATGATCAGACTGTTTTTGTGCCTACCGCATATGGCATCTGTTCTGATAAAAGCAATTCCATGCAGTCAAGCAATCCACATAGCGGTATATATGAAGCAGATACTTCTCGAACCATTGATGCTAATGGAGGAAATCCAGGATGTAATCAAGGTGGTATTGCAGTAGTTGCTCTGCAAGGCTCGATGATTGGAAGAGAGGATAAAAACGGTCCCCAAGGAAGCGGTATAGATGAAGATGTTTCTTTTACGCTTAATACCGCTGATCGTCATGCTGTTGCCTATGCCATGACTACCGGAGCCTATGCACAGGTTGAAGAAGATAAAGCACCTACTCTATTGTCGAGAGATTATAAGGATGCTCCTGTTGTGACTCAGCCTTCTTACGGTATTGATCGGGCGGCTTTTAATCAAGGACAGAACGCTCTTTATAAACCGACTATAGATGAAGAACAGCAACCTACGCTTACAGCAAAAGGTCCTGGAGCAGTGGCACAACCAGCATCATTTTATCCTCAGATGAAAGCTGAAAGTCAATGCTACAGACAGGACGGTACATCAAATACGATTATCAATGGCACCAATCCAGGCTATCAAAATGGATTGGTTGAACCGGACTATATTGTTCGAAGGCTTACACCAACGGAATGTGCAAGATTGCAAGGCTTCCCCGATGATTGGTGTGATGACCTTGGTACGGAAAATCCTACAGAAGATGAAATTTCATTCTGGACGGAGGTTTGGGAAACCCACCGCAAAATTATAGGTAAAAGTAAAAAGCCAAAAACAAGAAATCAGATTATAAAATGGCTTAACAATCCTCATTCTGATTCAGCTGAATACAAAATGTGGGGTAATGGTGTAGCACTTCCATGCGTTTGTTTTGTGCTGACTGGCATTGTGTTATCTACACAAAATACCGCCGATTAATGGAAACGTATTTTCTACAGAAAGATGCTCTAAATGACTTGATAATAACAGCTTTTAGAGTGATATATGTACGTACCGAAAGTAGAAAGGCGGTATGAAAATGCAGATTAACTATAATGTTACAGGACCAAAAAGAAAAGCACTGGTTAACGCAATCAGCCAAGAACTAAATGCCCCTGTAAAATATCTCGGAGCACCTACATTTGCATATGAGGTGGCAGACTACAATGTTAACAAAAACGGAGTTCTAAGTGGACCAGACAATAAGGAACTGGTCGATGATCTATTGAGATTTCACGATCTCAAAGCAATTTCAGAAGAATTTGACACACCACTTCCGAAAGCAGAAGTAAATGAAAGGGAAGAATCTATCAATCTGATAATTCAAATGCCACGGGCGGATTTTACCGACACGGCAATCGAGAACCTAAAAGGATTAGTAGAAAGTAAAGCTACTCTTATAAAGAAAGCACTTGATACGGACTCCATTCCCATCATTGAAGATGAGGAATATGTCACCTTCCCTTGGTTTCAAGGTAAGTGCGCCTCAGAGGAGGTTAAGGCATACACCCATTTTGTCACGGCACTTTGCGAAATGGCGAAAAAACAGACCCGTGTCAATTCCACCGAGAAATCAGTAGAGAATGAAAAGTACGCTTTCCGTTGCTTCCTGCTAAGGCTCGGCTTTATCGGACCAGAATATAAGATGGGACGAAAGATTCTCCTCTCGAGGCTTTCAGGTAGCTCCGCTTTCAAAAGCGGAACGTTCAAGCAGGAGGTGAGTGAACAATGAATATCATTCACCCTGAAATGTTAAAGCAACTAAGAAGCTATTACACTCCAGGAACTCGTGTCATGCTACTTAAAATGCACGACCCTTATACCAAACTTCAAACTGGATCTAAAGGTACGGTTACTAGTGTTGATGACATAGGAACGATTCATGTCAGTTGGGATTCCGGTGGCTCTCTTGGAGTGGCCTTTGGTGAGGATTTATGCAAGAAAATCGAAGAGTAAAACATACACAATTTAAGCCAATTGTGGCAGTAAATATGTAGATTTATATTGTAGTATTGTTTTCGAAGGAGTCAACTAATGAATGAAATAATCAAGGAACAAATCCTTTCCATCCGAGAAAGTGGAGTCACAAATATGTTTGATGTGAACCGAGTCCAGTATGAAGCAAATGAACGAGGGTTTTATGAATTGGTAGTTTATATAATAGACCATAAAGCGGAATATGCTCATTTCATACTGACGGGAGAAGTGGATGAAAATAAGTAAATAAAATTAAACTAGGATAAGAAGAAGGGCTTCATCTATAGGATTGAGGCTCTTTTCTTTTGTCCTTTTTCATAAAGGGGCGGTGTTTATGCGGAAACTGAAGAAATATAAGCCGACCGCCTTTATAGCTGATGGTTCATATTACGATGAGGATGCTGCTGATTACGCTGTAGCTTTTATCGAAGCACTCTCCCATACGAAAGGTTTATGGGCAGGTAAGCCTTTTGAACTTATCGATTGGCAGGAGCAAATCATCCGTGATCTATTCGGGATTTTAAAGCCAGATGGATATCGGCAGTTTAACACTGCTTATGTAGAAATACCTAAAAAGATGGGAAAAAGTGAGCTTGCCGCAGCAATTGCACTTCTCCTCACTTGCGGTGATGGGGAGGAACGGGCGGAGGTGTACGGTTGTGCTGCCGACCGCCAGCAGGCATCAATTGTATTTGAAGTAGCAGCCGATATGGTGCGGATGTGTCCGGCACTAAATAAACGTGTAAAGTTGCTGGCTTCAACTAAGCGATTGGTGTACCTGCCGACCAACAGCTTCTATCAGGTATTGTCGGCTGAAGCCTACTCCAAACACGGCTTCAATATACATGGTGTTGTTTTTGATGAACTTCATACTCAGCCAAATAGGAAACTATTTGACGTTATGACGAAAGGATCTGGGGATGCGAGGACCCAACCGCTATATTTTCTTATCACCACTGCGGGGACGGATACCCAGAGTATCTGCTACGAAACACACCAGAAAGCGGTTGATATTATTGAGGGCAGAAAATACGATCCTACGTTTTACCCTGTAATCTACGGTGCTAAAGAAGAGGATGATTGGACAGACCCAAAAGTGTGGAAAAAGGCAAATCCAAGCTTGGGAATTACAGTGGGAATTGACAAGGTAAGAGCTGCTTGTGAAAGTGCAAAGCAGAACCCAGCTGAGGAGAACAGCTTCCGGCAATTACGCTTAAATCAGTGGGTTAAACAATCTGTCCGATGGATGCCAATGGCAAAGTGGGATGCCTGTGCATTTCCAGTTATACCAGAAAGTCTCGAAGGACGGGTGTGTTATGGAGGTCTTGACTTATCTTCTACAACAGATATTACAGCCTTTGTACTAGTTTTCCCACCGGAGGATGAAACAGATAAATACATTGTTCTTCCGTATTTTTGGATGCCAGAGGACAACATTGACCTCCGAGTTCGAAGAGACCATGTACAATACGATCTTTGGGAGAAACAGGGATATATTCTAACTACAGAAGGCAATGTAGTGCATTACGGCTACATTGAGCGGTTTATTGAAGAACTTGGCGAAAAGTATAACATTCGAGAAATTGCATTTGACCGTTGGGGAGCAGTTCAAATGGTTCAGAACCTTGAAGGAGCAGGCTTTACTGTTGTTCCATTCGGTCAAGGCTTTAAAGATATGTCACCGCCAACCAAAGAACTAATGAAATTGACATTAGAAGAAAGAATAGCCCACGGTGGGCATCCAGTGCTTCGTTGGATGATGGACAACATCTTTATAAAAACTGATCCGGCAGGTAACGTGAAACCGGATAAGGAAAAAAGTACAGAAAAGATAGATGGTGCGGTAGCGACCATCATGGCACTTGATCGTGCTATCCGTTGTGGCTCAGGTAATAGCGGAGATTCAGTGTATGACGAGAGAGGTTTGATTGTCTTTTAAACCTTAATGGTTAACAACAATGTTTATATTCGGAGGTGACGCCTATGAATCTAATAAAAGGACTGTTTCGTTCAAGAGACAAACCGCAAAATCGTGTGGGTAGTGCGTTCTCCTTCCTGTTTGGCGGTACGTCATCTGGCAAAATGGTTAATGAACGTACTGCAATGCAGGCAACAGCAGTGTATGCCTGCGTAAGGATATTAGCTGAAGCGATTGCCGGACTGCCACTTCATGTATATAGATATCGTTCTGATGGAGGTAAAGAAAGGATTCCTTTCCACCCGCTGTATTACCTTCTTCATGATGAACCAAATCCAGAGATGACTTCATTCGTGTTTCGAGAAACACTGATGAGTCATCTTTTACTTTGGGGAAATGCCTATGCACAGGTGGTCAGAAACGGTCGTGGGCAGGCAGTGGCGCTTTATCCCCTACTCCCCAACAAGATGGAGGTTAGTCGAGCAACAAATGGTGAGCTGGTCTATACCTACTATCGTGATACTGATGAAAGTGGCCTAAACCCAAAAGGTGGCTATGTCACACTCCGTAAAGATGAAGTTCTACACATACCTGGCTTAGGTTTTGATGGACTCATTGGCTATAGCCCAATCGCTATGGCGAAAAATGCAATCGGTATGTCACTTGCTACTGAAGAGTACGGTGCGGCATTCTTTGCCAATGGTGCTAATCCCGGAGGTGTGCTGGAACACCCAGGAGTAATCAAAGATATACAGAGGGTCAAGGATAGTTGGAATAGTGCCTACCAAGGCACAGGCAATGCTCACAAAATTGCTGTGTTGGAAGAGGGGATGAAGTTTCAAGCCATCGGCATCCCTCCAGAACAGGCTCAATTTCTAGAAACACGGAAGTTTCAAATTAATGAGATTGCGAGAATTTTCCGTGTGCCGCCCCATATGGTGGGAGATTTAGAGAAATCCAGTTTCTCCAATATTGAACAGCAGTCTTTGGAGTTTGTAAAATACACCCTTGATCCGTGGGTGGTGCGATGGGAACAAAGTCTCCAGCAATCGCTTATTTTGCCTTCTGAGAAAACTTCACTGTTTATCAAGTTCAATTTGGACGGTCTGCTTCGTGGTGATTACCAAAGTCGTATGAATGGCTACGCTACAGGTCGTCAAAATGGCTGGATGTCAGCCAACGATATCCGTGAACTGGAGGACATGAACAGAATACCAGCTGAGGAAGGTGGCGATTTATATCTGGTTAACGGAAATATGACAAAACTGGCTGACGCAGGTGCGTTTGCCAAAACCGAAGGAGGTCAGTAAATGAGGAAGTTTTGGAACTGGGTGCGAGATTCTGATGAAGAACGTACCCTCTATTTAAATGGAGTGATATCCGAAGAAACGTGGTGGGGCGATGAGGTCACACCTAAAATTTTTAAAGATGAATTGCTGGCAGGCACCGGCGACATTACGGTGTGGATTAATTCTCCTGGTGGTGATGTGTTCGCAGCAGCCCAGATTTATAACATGCTGATGGAGTATACCGGAAAAGTCACTGTAAAGATTGATGGTCTTGCAGCAAGTGCGGCATCCGTTATTGCTATGGCAGGTGGAGATGTATATATGTCTCCTGTATCCATGCTAATGATTCATAACCCATCAACGATTGCCATCGGTGACAGTGAGGAAATGCTTCGAGCAAAGGCTCTATTAGATGAGGTCAAGGAAAGTATTATTAATGCTTATGAGTTAAAAACGGGTCTTTCCCGAACAAAACTCTCCCATCTAATGGATGCAGAATCATGGATGAATGCAAATAAAGCCATTGAACTTGGTTTTGCAGACAAGATAATGTTCATGGAAAGTGAAGCGCCGGATTTGACGGATAGTCTTATTTTTAGCAGGATGGCGGTTACTAACTCGCTTATCAGCAAGCTACCAAAACAACCAAAACAGAAAACAGGTACACCCATTGAGTCGCTGGATAAGCGGCTTTCTTTAATTTTGCACTAATTTAAAGGAGGAAATAACGATGAGTAAAATTCTTGAATTGCGTGAGAAACGCGCTAAAGCATGGGACGCAGCAAAGGCATTCCTTGATTCAAAACGTGGCGGTGATGGATTGTTATCCGCCGAGGACACGACAACCTATGAAAAAATGGAAGCCGATGTGGTGGCACTTGGTAAGGAAATCGAACGTTTGGAACGCCAAGCATCTATCGACTTAGAACTGTCGAAAGCAACCAGTAACCCAATTACGAACGAACCTACTAGAACTGGAGAGGAAAAGACCGGACGCGCAAGTGCTGAATATAAAAAAGCTTTCTGGAATGCGATGCGTGACAATGTCAGCTATGAAGTAAGGAACGCTCTAAAGATTGGAACTGATTCTGAAGGTGGATTCCTTGTGCCAGATGAGTTTGAGCGTACGCTAGTAGAAGCCCTAGAGGAAGAAAATATTTTCCGTAGGTTAGCCAATGTCATCACAACATCTTCTGGCGACCGCAAGATTCCTGTTGTTGCAAGCAAAGGCTCTGCAAGCTGGATCGATGAAGAAGGAGCTATTCCTGAAAGTGATGATAGCTTCGGTCAAGTATCCATCGGTGCTTATAAACTGGCAACGATGATTAAAGTCTCAGAGGAACTGCTAAACGATTCCGTGTTCAATCTCGAAAGCTACATCACAAGAGAATTCGCACGACGTATTGGTAACAAGGAGGAGGAAGCCTTCTTTATAGGTGACGGTACAGGAAAGCCAACAGGAATTCTGAATGCTACTGGTGGTGGTCAAGTTGGGGTTACTGCGGCAAGTGCCACTGCCATCACTTTGGATGAGGTATTAGATTTATTCTACAGCTTAAAAGCACCGTATCGAAATAAGGCAGTATTCGTAATGAATGACGCCACTATAAAAGCTATCCGTAAATTAAAGGACGGAAACGGACAGTACTTATGGCAACCTTCTGTCCAAGCGGGGACACCTGATACGATTCTTAACCGCCCGCTGTACACCTCATCATATGTACCTACTATTGAAGCAGGTGCAAAGACTATGGTATTCGGTGATTTTAGTTATTACTGGGTGGCAGACCGTCAAGGACGCGTATTCAAACGATTAAATGAACTCTATGCTGTTACAGGTCAAGTAGGATTTATTGCGACTCAGCGAGTTGATGGAAAGCTTATCTTACCGGAGGCCGTTAAGGTACTCCAACAGAAAGCCTAACGGAGGTGCTTTATGAGTTATAACACGAAGAATTATACCGAACAAGGCGGAGAAAAAACTGTCATCGGAGGTGTTTTAGAAATTAAAGAAGGGGCCTCGGTTATGGGGCTTCCTGTTGCTGAAAACCAGGCAGACAGCACCGCCACCGATGTTGCTGGTCTAGTTACGGACTTCAATGCCCTGCTTGCCAAACTAAAAGCAGCGGGGCTTATGGAGGCTGACTAAGGTGGAATGTAAAGGAGGTTGGTGGTATGGCAGTGGCAGATAATCTCTTGCCTAAAGTTAAAGCGAACTTAATTTTAGCACATGATCAGGATGATGCCCTCCTTATTGGATTTATCACTGCTGCAGTCTCCTATGCACAGAGCTATCAGCACGTTCCTGAAAACTATTATGAAACACATGCTATGCCTCCAACAACAGAACAAGCAGTGATTATGTTGTCGAGTCATTTCTATGAAAGTAGAGATGGCTCGACGGCAGGTTTCTTTGCTGATAGCGTACAGGCGGGACAACAAGTATGGAATACAGTGAACTTGCTTTTACGACTTGATCGAGAGTGGGGTGTTTAGCATGAGCTTTGGAAAGATGAATACCTTCATCGATATCATCAGCACGGTACCAATAAAGGATGAGGCAGGTTTCGCTACAAAAGGTGACAACATACTCGCTAGTGTACTTGCTTACAAGGAAGATCGGCATGGCAGTGAGCGGTGGACGAATATGGCATCATTTTCATCTGCAACTTCCTTGTTTCGGTTTAGGAAAATTTATGGACTTAAGGTGACCAATGAAATGGTTATCGTCTGTGATGATGGCAGATATCAGATTTTAAGTGTTGAGGATGTAAGAAATCGAGGGATGTATGTCGAAGTTTTAGCAGAAAAGCTAGAACCAACTGTGAGGTGATGGGTATGGCAAAAACGAATATAAAGATGCCAGAAGAATTCCTTTTAAAGGTATCTCGATTAGCTGACCAGACCGATGTGATTCTACCTAAGGTTTTGGAAGTTGGCGGTGAAGTGGTGCTGGATAAAGTCAAAGGAAATCTAAGTAAGGTGGTTGGCAAGGGCACGAAATATCCATCCAAAAGCACTGGTGAGTTGCTATCTTCACTGGGCCTTTCTGGTGCAAAGCAGGATAGAAACGGTAACTTCAATGTAAAAGTCGGCTTTGCAGAGCCACGTTCTGATGGTGAGAGCAATGCTAAACTTGCCAGCATTATCGAATATGGCAAACATGGTCAGCCTGCAAAACCCTTCCTAAAGCCTGCGAGGAATGCATCTAGGAAACCCTGCATCAACGCAATGGTTGCCAAGCTGGAGGAGGAGATCGACAAAATATGAATATCTTAGAGGAATTGAATACACTTGTGACCGCCATACCGCTCCCCGTGGAAACCGGGGTTTTTTCAGGTTTGGCACCAGATGAGTATGTCGTGATTCTCCCTCTTTCGGATATTTTTGAAGTTCATGCGGATAATCGTCCAGGCTTTGATGTGCAGGAAGCGAGGATATCACTGTTTTCAAAAAATAATTACCTAGAGCGGAAACGGCAGCTCACAACTGCTTTAATAAATGCGGATTTTACTGTGACTGAACGAAGATATATCGGTCACGAGGATGATACTGGATATCACCATTATGCGATCGATGTGGCGAAAAACTATAGATTGGAGGAATAACACATGGCAACTATCGGTCTTGATAGACTGTACTATTCAAAAATAACCGAGGACGCTAACGGTGAGGAAACTTATGCCCAACCTTCTGTACTTGCAAAAGCCATCACTGCTGAACTTTCGGTAGAACTAGTGGAAGCCATTCTGTACGCTGACGACGGTGCGGCGGAGGTTGTGAAAGACTTTAACAGTGGTACTCTCACCCTCGGTGTAGACGACATTGGTCCGATGGTCGCAGCGGATTTAACTGGCGCTTCTACTGATGACAACGGAGTACTAATCTCTGCTAGTGAAAACGTGGGTACACCCGTTGCAGTGGGGTTTCGTGCGCAAAGGGCTAATGGAACATACCGCTATTTTTGGCTGTATCGTGTTAAGTTTGGACTACCAGCTACCAACTTACAGACAAAGGCTGATTCCATTACCTTTTCTACACCCACCATTGAAGGAACCGTTATGCGCAGGAATAAGCTGGATGGATTGGGCAAGCACCCATGGAAAGCGGAAGTTACAGAAGGTGATCCGGGTGTTTCATCGACCACCATAACAGGCTGGTTCACTGAGGTTTATGAACCTGTCTATACACCTGAACCATAGGAGGAGAAATAATGGATAATGATAGAAGTGCCACAATCAACATAGGTGACAAAGAGTATGAACTGGTTTTAACTACACGAGCTACAAAGGCCATTGCCGGTCGTTACGGTGGTCTTGAAAACCTTGGAGAAAAACTGATGAAATCAGAAAACTTCGAGATGGCATTGGATGAGATTGTTTGGCTCATCACGCTGCTTGCAAACCAGTCCATTTTGATTCGTAATCTTAAGAATAAGAACGCACCAGAAGAATTGCTTACAGAGGAAGAAGTGGAGCTTCTTACTTCACCGCTTGACTTAGCGGCATATAAAACTGCAATTACCGAGGCAATGTTCAAAGGTACAAAGAGAAATGTAGAAAGTGAGGAGGAAACTCCAAAAAACGTGGAAGTCGGGTAACGGACGCTGAGGTCTTTACCCGGCTTCTTTATTATGGAACAGTCCAGATGGGCATGGAGGCAGAGGAGTTCTGGCTTCTGCCAATTGGACTGTTTTTTGATTTATGGGCTTGCCATAAGCAGTGGCATGGCATTGAAAAGCCAAAGAAAACTCAGACCATTGACGATATTATCCCACTAGGCATATAGGAGGAGGTCAAGGGATGGCGGATAATTTTGGATTAAAAATAGGTGTCGAGGGTGAGCGAGAATTTAAGAAGGCACTCTCCGAAATCAATCAATCATTTAAGGTACTAGGTAGTGAAATGGCCCTTGTAACCAGTCAATTTGATAAAAACGATAAATCCATTCAATCGATCACGGCTCGAAATGCCGTTTTAAATAAAGAAATTGACGCACAGAAAGAAAAGATTTCTACCCTTAAGGCTGCCCTTGATAATGCCTCCTCCTCTTTCGGTGAAAATGACCGTCGTACCCAAAACTGGCAGATACAATTAAATAGGGCTCAGGCAGAACTGAACCTTATGGAACGTGAACTTGAGGAGTCTACAATTGAAGCGGATAATCTCGGTGAAGAGTTAGAGGATTCCGGTAAAAGTGCAGAGGATGCTGGTGGCAGGTTTGAAAAGCTTGGCGGTGTACTCAAGGGAATTGGTGTGGCGATGGGTGCGGTTGCCGTTGCCGCTGGAGCCGCGGCTATTAAGTTAGGTAAAGAGGTAGTTACTCAGTTCGGAGAATTAGAACAAAACCTAGGTGGATCGGAGGCGGTTTTTGGAGCATATGCTGCATCGATTCAGAAAACTGGTGAGGAAGCCTATAAAAATCTAGGTGTTTCCCAAAGTGAGTACCTTGCAACTGCTAACAAAATGGGCGCGTTATTCCAAGGTTCTGGTATACAGCAACAGAGAAGTCTTGAGCTAACTGAAAAGGCCATGCAACGTGCGGCAGACATGGCATCTGTTATGGGTATTGATATGTCCTCGGCATTGGAGGCAGTCACTGGGGCGGCAAAGGGTAACTTTGATATGATGGATAACTTAGGTGTTGCGATGAACGCTACGAACATCGAAGCCTATGCTCTCGCAAAGGGTCTGGATTTCACTTGGAATACTGCAACACAAGCGGAAAAAGCCGAAGTAGCAATGCAAATGTTCTTTGAGAACACAGAGCAGTATGCAGGTAACTTTGCAAAAGAATCAACCGAGACAATCTCCGGTTCTATTGGGTTACTACAGGCCGCACTTGGTTCATTTACAGCTGGACTCGGTAATGCCAATGCTGATATGACGAATCTGACTGAGAATCTTGTTGATGCTTTCGAGGCGGTTGTCACTAATATTGTACCGGTTTTAGAAAATATCGTAGCCGCCTTGCCAACAGCGACAGGCGCAATATTAGCGGCGGTTGCAGACTTGCTACCAATGCTTCTTGAATTGGTTACAAATATATTCGCGCAAGTACTGGAAACAATTTTGAGCCTTTTACCCGAACTTATTCCAGCGACGGTAAGTGCTCTAATGACGATTGTCGGTGCATTAATTGATAACCTTCCACTGCTAATAAATGCAGCAATTGAATTAGTAACAGCACTTGTGGAGGGAATCGGCATAGCGTTACCACAACTCATCCCTGCGGCAGTTTCTGCAGTTATGCAGATTGTCCAAGGATTGATGGATAACCTACCACTCATTTTGGATGCCGCTTTGCAGTTGATTATAGGGTTAGCACAGGGATTGGTAGAGGCAATACCTCAGCTTACTTCTGCCTTACCGGTCATCATCAAAGCAATAGTGGATTTTATCATTGCATCTATTCCACAGATTATTGATGCGGGTATTCAATTATTGACCTCACTGGTCACAGCTTTGCCTACCATTATTACAGCAGTTGTGGAAGCAATTCCGCAAATTATCGATAGTATCATCAGTGCTGTTATTGGGTCGATTCCTTTGATTATTGATGCAGGTATCCGGCTTCTAATATCACTCATACAGGCATTGCCACAGATTATTACTACTGTTGTAGGTGCTATTCCCAAGATTGTTAGCTCGCTGGTCAATGCCATTATTGGTAACATCGATAAGATTATCTTAGCGGGTGTACAACTGTTTGTGGCACTGATTGCAAATCTGCCAAGGATAATCGTGGAGATCGTAAAAGCCGTACCGCAGATTATCTCTGGACTGGTTAGGGCCTTTACTGGCTATATCGGTCAAATGGCACAAGTGGGCGGCAATTTGATTAAAGGGCTGTGGAAGGGTATATCAGACGCAGGTGCATGGTTATGGGGTAAAATATCCGGGTTTTTCGGAAATGTTGTATCGAGGATAAAAGACTTTTTCGGTATCCGCTCCCCTTCAACTCTATTTGCTGGAATTGGCCACAACATGGGTGAAGGTATCGGTGTAGGTTTTGAGGATGCAATGACAGCAGTTTCAAGGGATATGCAAAATGCAGTACCAACCAGCTTTGATTTTAATTACAGAGGTGTATCTGGACAAGGTAATGCCACGGGTTCAAGTATCACTCAAAATATTTCAGTTGTGACACCTAAAGCTCTATCAGAAAAAGAATTAGCACGGGAGTTTAAGAACCTATCCCGTAAACTGGCACTTGAATTGTAAAGGAGGTACGGAAATGGAGCTAACATACACCAATAGAGATGGAGAGAGTATTACGCTTAAGCAAAGCCGACCGTACTTTCTTACGAAGGTAGACGGTACTGGAAATATTCGTCAAACCGTCAACACTTTCAAGGCGCCGGATCAGGATGGCGCTTTTTATATTTCCTCCACACTAGATATGAGAAACATAACGATTGAAGGTACGGTTGTTGCTGATACTCCCGATGAAGCTTATAAAAGGAGACAACACTTCCTTCAAATATTCAGCCCAAAGCTACTAGGAACCCTTCAATACCGTGAGAGACAGATTTCCTGTGTGGTAGAGGAAGCAGGTTTTAGTGTTTCTAATCGGCAACGAATACCAAACTTCTTTGTCAGTCTGCTCTGCCCATCCCCTTTCTTTGAGACATTAAATGAGGTGCGCGAGGAACTGGCATCATGGATACCGCTATTTGAGTTTGAATTGGAAATTCCAATGACTGGGATGGAGTTCGGAATGCGTCAACCTAGCCAAATCATTACGGTGGAAAATATAGGGGATGTATCTTGTGGATGCGAGATAGTGTTTAGGGCCTTAGGTACTGTGTCGAACCCTGAACTATTAAACATAGACACGGGAGAATATATCCGACTTCTCACTACAATGAGCGCTGGGGATGAACTTCGTGTATATACCCATTTCGCTGGTAAGCGTGTGATCCAAGTTGATGGTTCAACGGTTACAAATGCTTTTTCACTGTTGGATACCAATTCGGTGTTCTTTCAACTGGCGGCAGGCCTTAATACACTGAGATACGATGCTTCTGTCAATATGGAATTGTTAGAGGTTAGTATTTACTTTCGTCCGCAGTTTCTGGGGGTGTGAAAATGGAACTGTATATCTACAATTCAAACCGGGAGCTTGCAGGCATTGTTGAATCCTTCGAGTACTTACGCTGGACGAGACGCTATTCCCAGTGTGGCTCATTTGAGTTAAAGGCGATAGCAACTCCAGAGAATACAGAACTCTTAAAGGAAGGGAATATCATCTGGAAAAATGATGATGAGGAAGCCGGGATCATTGAGCATCTGGAACTTTCTCAAACCGAGCATGAAATTATTACTGCAAGTGGACGCTTTGCAACTTCCTTCCTCTCCCGCCGCATTGTTTGGCAAACGGAGAAATTGTCTGGTGACATATCTGTCTGTGTGGAGCAACTGATAAATAATAATCTCATCAATCCTTCTGATACAGCAAGGAAGATTTCGAACCTATCCTTTTCTGCCCCAAACTTAAATGTTCCTATTAGCACACAGGTATCGTATCGAAATTTAATGGATGCCGTGACGGGACTATGTGTTGCTTCGGATATTGGCGTTAAGACCGTATTCACTCCTGCGACAGGGATTTTTACTGTGGCGTTGTATAGAGGAACGGAATCACAAGCGGTATTTTCTAAGGAATTTGAAAACCTTACGGAACAGATTTACACAATAAGTGCTGGAGATTATGCCAACACTGCCCTCGTTGGTGGCGAAGGAGAAGGTACAGACCGAACTTTTGTTGCAATTACAAGTGGCTCAGGTGAGACAAGACATGAAATTTTTGTGGATGCTAAGGATCTGCGAGAGGAAGACTTTGGCTCTGATTACATTGATACACTAATCTTTCGGGGTCAAAGTAAGCTGAGTGAGCAAGCGATACGCTATTCATTTGATACATCGGTCAATCCACACGGCAATTTGACATATAAGATAGACTTCGACCTTGGGCAGAGCGTCAAAGTCATTTCCAAAGCATGGGGTGTATCCATGACGACGCGCATAACAGAAGTTGAAGAAACCTATGATGCAGACGGTCAGAGTATCAGTGTAGTATTCGGAAAAGCTGAGTTAACGATAGCACAAAAAATCCGCTCCGACTTGATTGAAGTTAAAACAGCAATAATGGCACCAACTGGCATATCCGAAATTGCCCAAGCTTTAGGAACTGTGGAGGAAACGCTGGGAACTGTAGAGGAAACCTTGGGTGACTTGACGGAGGTAGATTTAGAGATTCAAGGAGACAACGTTGCATCTACTTTCAACAATCTGTATGGAAAACTACCTGCACTCGAAATTAATGTGGGAGCAGGTACTGTATCGATTGGTCAATATGCGTTGCACCAGATGAACCCTGGAGATGCCTTTTATTTCACTTCATGGAATGGCAATAAGTTTAGTGACCAGCCAAGTGATGACGGTCATGTCTTTTTGGTAAAGCATAACGGGGATAACACGGGGAATGGCTTTCAGAGGGCGATGGGTTTCTTTATTTCTCGTAATACCATGACATTTTATGTGATTTCTATTTTCGTATTTAACAATCCTTCTGGTCAAGCAAACTGGCTTAATATCAATAATGAACCTGTCACTACTTCAAGGATTGCCAATGGAGCAGTCACCGGTTTGAAAATGGCAGACCGAACAATTACAGCTGCCAAAATGGTATCCTCCTTTAGCGACTACTCAACTACAGAACAAAACACAGGGCGGCTATGGATAGATGGCAAGACGATTTATCGTAAAGAGATAAATCTCGGTTCGCTTACGGATACAACACCAAAACATGTACCTCATGGTATAGCAAACCTCAGCACTGTTGTCAGTTTAACCGGTTTTGTCACGAATGGGAGTGTTTTCTTGCCACTGCCCCTTGCTCGTTACAACAACTTTGCATCTCAAATCGGACTCTTCGTGAATATGACCGACATTGTAGTCGAACCAGGCAATGATAGAACTGCATATACAGGCTATGTAGTTATAGAGTACACAAAAACCGTTTAGTAAGGAGGGAATAGTTTATGGAGAAAAGTGGATTTTTCAACTCATCTGATGGAGATAGAATCTATGACGCAACAGATTTCGCTGCATATTTTGGAAGCCTTGTCTCGAATGGTGTATTTTATTCTACACCAACAAACCTTCTGGTGTCTCCAGGGATTGGGTTGGCAGTGAGCATAGCAGCGGGCAGTGCATGGATTAATGGTTATCGATATGAAAATACAGATGTTTTAAATAAACCCCTCGCTACAGCAGACGGAAGCAATCCTCGCATAGACAGGGTTGTGGTTCGGTTAAGTCAAATTACGAGAAACATTCAGCTTGCCATTGTCACGGGTACTCCCACAGCATCACCCATAGCCCCAGAGCTGACAAGAACAAGCGATGTCTATGAACTTGGCATTGCTGATGTTCTAGTACCTTCGGCGGCTACATCGATTTCAGCAAATAACATTATAGATACCCGATTGAATACTAGCCTTTGTGGGCTGGTAAACTCGCTAGTTTCGGCTGTTTATGAATAGGAGGAGGTGAGTGTAAGTGGCGGATATTAATGGCATCACTCTGCAGGCGGGTTCTAGCCCGACCGTCCATTACACAATTACTTATACCAAAAGCCGTCTAAATAATAGTCAGATGAGATACAACTTCACCATATCCGCTGCGTTGGGTTCATCAGGTTCCTTTATCCGTAGTGGTTATGCATTGCTTTGCACTATGACTGTAAATGGTTCTTCTTCACAGGTACGTATTAAAGCGGCGGACGGAGATAACTGGGAAGGGACCACACCAAGGCTCAGATATGTTTCGGTGACCTGTGCTTCTACTACAGGTAATGCAACACAGCCGGTCACATTCAAAGTGGTATCTGATGGACGATTGCCATTATCCTCTGGGGTAATTACCAATTCAAGCTATACGGTATTAAGTTCTCCATTGCTTACTACAGCTTGTGGAGCCCCAACATCTTGTACGGTTTCTCCAACACTTGCGGAAGGGAATGTGACTCTTTCTTGGAGCGGTGCTTCTGGGGGGATCAATAATACAATTTCTAGTTACGAGATTCAATATAGCGATTCCACCGATAATGTCACATGGGGAGCATGGACTGCCTTGACTACGCTGACCACCACAGCAACAAGTGGTAGTGTATCCGTTGCACCGCCTCCCACCCGAGGTAATTATCGAAGGTTTCAAGTACGAACCCGTGGTACAGCAGGAGCTAGTTATTACTCTAGCTGGAAAGTATCCACAAACAGTGTCCGTAGAAATACTGGGCCAAAGCCAGCGACGACTGCTGTTGCCTCCCCTGCGGCATATAGTAATGAGACTATCACACTTACTTGGAGCGGAGCATCTAGCGGTACCAGTCCAATTAAGGGATATCAAATTGCCAGTCGCACATCTACGGATAATAATACTTGGAGTGCGTGGAATGTGTTGACCACGTTGACACTGGCGGCAAGCGGAGGGAGCTATAACCCAATAGTTTCAAGGACTCCAGGAACATATACTCAATTTGGTATTTGGACAATTGATACATTGGATGTTTATTCAATAGAAAAAGTCAGCAATAGTATCTATTGTAATGTCACAGCTTGTGCAGCACCGACCCTTTGCACGGTAAGTGCAACATTATCTGAAGGAAATGTCACTCTTTCTTGGAGCGGAGCATCTGGCGGTGCAGGTAACCCTATCACTTCCTATGAAATACAGTACAGTGATTCACACGATAACATCAATTGGGGTGCCTGGTTGGCATTGGCTATAGTCAATACTTCTGCAACAAGCAGTATTTTAAATGTCAGTCCACCTGCTATACGTGGCCATTATCGTCGGTTTCGAATAAGAACTCGTGGTACGGCTGGTGAGGATTATTACTCAGACTGGACTATTTCCAGCAATACTGTTCGTAAAAACATACTGCCCATACCACCGACTATTTTTGCCGCAAACCCTCCTATATATGAAGCTAATACAATAAATCTTTCATGGAGTGGGACGGTACCTGGAACCAGTGCGATTAAGCAGTATGTCATACAACAGTCTACATCGACAGATGGTGTGAATTGGTCGGCATACGTAGCACTGACGACTATTATTTCAAGCAATACCTCGGGTAGCCTTCAGGTAAATGCTTCACAAATAGCTGGTCGGTATACCCGTTATCGAATCAGCGTCACAGATGCTCTTGATGCAGTGTCTGCCTATGTTGTCAGTAACTCGGTAAAGAAAAACAGCCCGCCTGTAGCACCGATAGTGGACTGTCCAAGGTCTGGCAATTTTACTTATAACGCCACACCACGTTTTATGATTACAACTGGTATCGAACCAGATGGCCAAACGCAAATAGTAGAGGTGAAAATTGATTCAGGTGAATGGCAAAACAGCGTAGACCAACCTGAGCGGTTTTCCATAAGCGGCTACCTTGGTAATGGGGTCAAGACGGTTTACCAAGCTGAACCGCTTTCAGTAGGAAATCATACGGTTACTGTCCGTTGTCTTGACAGTGATATCGAATCAAAAAGTACAGAAGTTGTTCGTACCTTTACTATATTGGCATTACCTTTTGAAATCATCACTCCAAATGTGACACACGTGAAGGCAGCACATATTCAGACGCTTCGAACTGCTGTAAATAGAGTGCGTAGCTATTACAATCTATCTCCTGTGACTTGGAAAGAGGAGATCATCACAGGAAAGACCACTGTTAAGAATTGGCCATTTCATATCGTTGAAATACGCAAGGCTATTGATTCAATTATTATAATGATTAATGGCTTTGATTCTTCGCAGGCATTCGATATACCACCAGTCACATGGCTACCTTTCGGTACAGGACGACCAAAGGCGGATGTAATGCAACAAATTCATGATCTAATTCAAATAATGTAAAGGTAATATTCAGCGCTCTTGTCATCTGCAAGGGCGCTTTTATATATGGAAATACACGAAATGGAGGTGTCTATTAATGAAAGAGATTTGGAATTGGATACAGCTGGCTATTGCCGCAGTCGGTGGATTTCTTGGATGGTTTCTCGGAGGTTATGACGGATTTCTCTATGCACTGGTAGCCTTTGTGATCATTGACTACCTGACAGGTGTCTTTTGTGCAATTGTAAACAAAAAACTGTATAGCGAAATCGGTGCTAAGGGAATTTTCAAAAAGGTACTCATCTTTATAATGGTAGGCATCGCTCATATTATCGATACACAAATTTTGGTTAGTATTGGAGAAAACAGTGGCATTTTACGAACAGCAGTAATCTTTTTCTACCTAAGTAATGAAGGAGTATCCATTTTAGAGAACGCTGGACATATTGGACTGCCTATTCCAGAAAACCTAAAATCGGTTTTACAGCAACTACATGGACGTGATGGGGAACCGCCTAAGCCTGGTGGTGGAAGATGATTGACTTAATATTTGATTAGAGGTGATTTTAATGAAGTTACGCAAACTATTACTTACGAACAATGCCTGCTTCAAAGCGGGTAAAACCATAACGCCAAAGGGTATTATGGTTCACTCGACCGGAGCCAATAACCCGTGGCTCAAGCGATATGTTGGCCCAGACGACGGTTTGCTTGGAAAGAACCAGTACAACAACCATTGGAATCAAGATAAACCTGGAGGTCGTCAAGTTTGTGTTCATGCCTTTATTGGTAAATTAGCAGATGGCTCTATTGCCACCTATCAAACATTGCCTTGGAATCACCGAGGTTGGCATGCTGGCGGAGCTGCGAACAATACTCATATAGGATTTGAAATCTGCGAGGACAGTCTAACCGATGCCTCGTATTTTTCTGCCGTTTATAAGGAATCTGTAGAGCTTTGTGTATATCTCTGCAAACTCTATAGGTTTAGTGAGAAGGATATCATCTGCCATAGCGAAGGTTATAAACGAGGCATTGCCAGCAATCATGGGGATGTGATGCACTGGTTTCCTAAACATGGGAAGAGTATGGACACCTTTCGAGTGGATGTGAAGAAACTATTAAGTGCTGAAAATAAAACAGTTGAGCTGGTGAATAAGAAATATTACCGTGTGCAAATTGGTGCATATTCGGACAAAGCAAATGCTGAGGCACAGCTTGCCAAGGCTAAAAAGGCAGGCTTTACGGATGCATTTATTAAGTATGATTAACAAATTGAGCGAGTTAAAAATCATCGAGATTCCTAAATAAAATATTAAACTATTAATTTATCTAGCCTGCGGGGGTTCTTCCCTTGCAGGCTCTTTTTTTATGCCTTGATTTAATTAAATTCTACAAATCCTCAACTTCGACCTGTTCCCACGGCTATTAGGTAGGAGGTGATTCCTAGTGAATCAGCACGAGGATAAAAAAGTTACGAAGATCTCGGATGAGGTTATAGACAAAAACACCACCGCACTTAAGAGAGTGTCACAGGAACAGTTACAACGTGAGTTTGATTATATTCAGGCAGAAAAATTGCTGAGAAAGATGCTCGAAAAAGGCTTAATAACTGAAGTAGAATTCAACAAGATAGATGCACTCAATCGCCAAACATTCTCCCCCTTTTTAGCTGAGATAATGCCCTGAAACCGTTGATATATAAGGGTTTCAGAGGTAATATGTGACCTACCAAGAAGGAGGTGAGAGGATGAAAAAGATAACGAAAATAGAAGGGAATCTAGCCAACTCTTTTATTAAGCCAAAAACACGAGTAGTTGCCTACTGCCGAGTTTCAACAGATAGTAATGAACAGCTAGTCAGCTTGCAAGCGCAAAAGGCTCATTATGAGACTTATATAAAGGCGAATCCAGAATGGGAATATGCAGGCTTATATTATGACGAGGGAATCAGTGGCACGAAAAAGGAAAACCGCTCTGACCTGCTTAGAATGTTATCAGACTGTGAAACTGGAAGGATTGACTTAATTATTACAAAGTCCATCAGCCGATTTGCGAGAAATACTACAGACTGCTTGGAGATGGTTCGAAAACTGATAGACCTTGGGGTTCATATCTATTTTGAGAAGGAAAATATCAATACGGGTTCAATGGAAAGTGAATTGATGCTCTCCATTTTAAGTGGGCTTGCAGAAAGTGAGTCAATTTCCATTTCAGAAAATACTAAGTGGGCAATTCAAAGACGATTTCAAAACGGAACCTTTAAAATTTCCTACCCACCATATGGGTATCAAAATATTGACGGTCAGATGATAGTAAACCCCAAGCAGGCTGAAGTTGTGAAGTATATTTTTGCAGAGGTATTATCGGGAAAAGGTACACAGAAAGTTGCAAATGATCTTAATCAAAAGGGTATCCCTTCAAAAAGACGCGGTCGTTGGACAGCTACTACGATTCGAGGGATTCTGACCAATGAAAAATATACTGGCGATGTTATTTTACAAAAGACTTATACTGACAGCCATTTTAACAGGCACACTAATTATGGTGAGAAAAATATGTATCTAGTAGAAAACCATCATGAGGCAATTATCAGCCATGAGGATTTTCAAGCAGTAGATGCCATTCTTAATCAGAGAGCAAAAGAAAAAAGCATCGAAAAACGCAACAGCAAATATCTAAATCGATATTCTTTCTCCAGTAAAATTATTTGCTCTGAATGTGGCAGTACCTTTAAAAGACGGATTCATTCATCTGGAAGAAAATACATCGCTTGGTGTTGCAGTAAGCATATAAGCAATATAACGGAATGTTCTATGCAGTTCATACGAGATGATGATATAAAGACTGCATTTGTTACGATGATGAATAAACTCATATTCGGTCAGAAGTTCATATTAAGACCACTTTTGGAGGGGTTACGTAACCAGAACAATGCAGCGAGTTTTCATAGAATTGAAGAGTTGGAAATTAAGATTGAAAACAACATGGAGCAGAGCCAGGTGCTTACGGGTTTAATGGCCAAAGGATATCTGGAACCTGCTCTTTACAATAAGGAAAAGAACTCACTGGTACAAGAAAGAGAAAGGCTTCTTGCTGAAAAGGATCAACTTACTCGTTTCGTCAATGGAAATCTTGCTAAGGTAGAGGAAGTTAATCATCTACTTAGGTTTGCCACTAAGTCCAAAATGCTCACAGCCTATGAGGATGAGCTGTTTGAAAATTACGTAGAAAAGATTATTGTTTTTTCACGAGAGGAAGTCGGATTTGAATTAAAATGTGGAATCACATTGAAGGAAAGGTTGGTGAATTAATGGGTCACACACCCTATGGATATAGAATTGAAGATGGAAAGGCTGTTGTAGATGATATAGCAGCGGAAAAAGTAAGGGAATTATTTTCAGGGTACTTGGCAGGACTTTCTTTGAAGGGGGCTGCTAAAAAAGCCGGGATAGACTGCTACCACGCCACAGCAAGTAAGATGTTGCAAAACAAGCACTACCTTGGCGATGAATTCTACCCTCCAATTATTGATGAGGAGACCTTTGAAAAAGCAAGAGTAGAAAAACGAAAACGAGCAAAAAAGCTAGGAAGGATATGGGAACCTAAAGACGAACCGGAAACGGATTATCCTATAAAGTTCAAAGCAAAACCTCTAGTGCAAAAATATGACGACCCATACAAGCAGGCGGAATATGCCTACAGTTTGATAGAAAGCGAGGTGTAACAAGTGGCAGTGAGTAGGAATGTAACAGTCATTCCAGCAATTAAACGAATCGGAAATAATAAAAATAGTGAAAGCAAACCCAAAATACGAGTGGCCGCTTATTGCCGTGTTTCAACGGATAGTGAGGAGCAAGCTTCAAGTTATGACATACAGATTGAACATTATACAAATTATATTAAGAAAAACAAGGAATGGGAATTGGCAGGGATTTTTGCGGATGATGGCATCACAGGTACAAATACCAAAAAGCGAGATGAATTCAACCGCATGATTGAAGAGTGCATGGCAGGAAATATTGATATGATCATCACAAAATCCATCAGCCGATTTGCCAGAAACACGTTGGACTGCCTTAAATATATCCGGCAGTTAAAGGATAAAAACATCGCCGTATTCTTCGAGAAAGAGAATATCAACACACTAGATTCCAAGGGCGAAATCATGCTGACCATTATGGCATCCCTTGCCCAACAGGAAAGCCAGTCCTTAAGCCAGAACGTAAAGCTGGGTATTCAGTATCGATATCAGCAAGGCGAAGTCCAGGTGAATCACAAGCGTTTCCTTGGATACACCAAGGATGAAAACAAGCAATTAGTGATTGACCCAGAGGGTGCTGAGGTTGTTAAACGGATTTACAGGGAGTACCTAGAGGGAGCCAGCCTTTTACAAATAGCAAGAGGACTAGAAGCAGACGGTATTCTAACAGCGGCAGGCAAAGCCAAATGGAGACCAGAAACACTGAAAAAGATACTGCAGAATGAAAAATACATCGGTGATGCCCTTCTACAAAAAACATATACGGTTGATTTCCTTTCTAAAAAGCGAGTCAAGAATAACGGCATCGTTCCCCAGTATTATGTGGAAAACAGCCATGAGCCTATCATTCCACGCGACCTTTTTATGCAGGTTCAAGAAGAGATGGTTCGAAGAGCGAATCTTCGGGGTGGCAAGGGCGGTAAAAAGAGAGTATATAGCAGTAAGTATGCTTTATCGAGTATTGTTTACTGCGGACAGTGCGGTGATATTTACAGACGGGTACATTGGAATAACCGAGGATACAAGTCAATTGTTTGGCGATGCGTCAGCCGTCTGGAGGAGAAGGATTCTGAATGCACTGCCCCTACCATAAATGAGGAAACATTGCAGACAGCAGTGGTTAAGGCTATTAACGAACTTTTGGCTAACAAAGAACCATTCCTCTCAACCTTACAGAAAAACATAGCTACTATATTTAATGAAGAAAATGATCATACCACCGATGATATTGATGGCAAATTGGAAGAATTACAGCAACAGCTTCTTATCCAAGCAAAGTCAAAGAATGACTATGAGGATGTGGCTGATGAAATTTACCACCTTCGTGAATTGAAGCAAAATGCACTTGTAGAGAATGCAGAGCGAGAAGGGAAAAGGCAACGAATCGCTGATATGACTGATTTCTTGAATGAACAATCCTGCGAATTGGAGGAGTATGATGAACAGTTAGTAAGGCGACTTATTGAGAAAGTAACGATATATGAAGATAAGCTCACCGTTGAATTCAAGTCTGGGATTGAGATAGGCATAGAAATATAACATTAGTGGCTGACCGTCAGTCAGGAGATAAATCATTCTCTTGGTTGGTGGTTTTTCTGCAAGATCAGGGTTTGAATTACCTCATTTAACTATTGACCCTTACGTTACGTGATACTTTATAATGACAACTGAAGGAGGTGCATATAAGACATGAGTATGAAAGTAAAAGAAGTAGCTGAATTGGTTGGTGTTAGTGTTCGTACACTTCATCATTATGATCAGATTGGGTTATTAACTCCAAAAGAAACCACCTATTCTGGCTATCGGCTTTATTCTGAAGAGGATCTTGAAAAATTACAGCAAATTTTATTTTTCAGAGAGCTTGATTTCTCCTTGAAGGAGATTAAAACGATTATCAATAGCCCTTCATTTAATCAACAGGAAGCGTTAATCTTACAACGGAAAATGTTAATTGAGAAACGAAATAGAGTCGATAAAATGATTGAAACCATTGATAAAACGATTAAACACACGATGGGAGAAATTAAAATGTCGAACGAAGAAAGGTTTGAGGGTATTAACTTTAGACTCAACCAGTATGAACAAGAGGCTCGCATGCGTTGGGGGGATCAACCTGTTGATGAGATAAGCGCAAAATTAAGAGACATGGCTATAGATGAACAACAAGATTTATCTCAAAATTGGGATGTGATTTTCAATAAACTTGTACAACTTCGCAATTATTCTCCTAACTCGCAAGAAGTACAAAAAACGATTAAAGAATGGTATGACTTTTTAAATAAGAATTTTGGTAAGTATTCTCTTGATGCCTTCCAAGGATTAGGCCAACTCTATATTGAAGATGAACGCTTTACACAAAACATTGATCAGTATAGTGAAGGATTGGCCAAGTTTATGAGTGAGGCAATGAAAATTTTTTCAGTAAATCAAAAGAAGAAAGGTGGTAGCAATGCAAATAGTAATTGAAGATACAATTAAACAATATGAAAAATTATTTAGTATGGAAGAAGAGAGAGAAGACTTCTATCGATATTCAATGATGAAGCCCTTTGAAAAAATGTGGAATATCATTAACGTTCCATTAAAGGCAAATCAACCTAATGGATATGACGTAATAATGGCTACAAAAATGCTTGGTTACCTTGATATATCAAATACCGAAACTGGAAAGATTGCGTTAGAGATGCTAAAAGAAATTCAAGCTCTTCAAACTGCCTATGACACTTTGAAGATCTGTGTTAATTTTATTCAAAAAAATAATCTGAAAATAAATGCCGATGAGTTAAAATTTGGAATGTATATAGCTGATCCAAAAAAGCTCGAATTGCAAAAGGGATATTGTGGGTTCGGTGGAATCCCAGGTTTTATTCAAGTATCTATTTATCCTAATTCCTATAATATTCCGAAGATACCTGCTGTAATTGCACATGAATTTCATCATAATATCCGTTTTTCATATTTTGATTGGGATCATGGGAACGTTACTGTTGGTGATTACTTAATTATAGAGGGGTTGGCAGAGTCTTTTGCAAGAGAACTGTATGGTGATGAATTTTTAGGACCTTGGGTTACTTCTTTTGACAAAGAGGACTTGGAATATTCAACAGAGATAATAAAGGAGTCACTAGATGTTAAAGGATTTGCTGAGGTTAGTAGTTATATGTTTGGTGACACTATTGCAAAAGAACAGGGCTATCAACCTGTTGGCTTATCACCATTTGCTGGTTATGCAGTGGGTTACCAAGCGGTACAATCCTTTATGAAAGTCAATAATGTAGGAATAGAAGAAGCTACCTTACTTGATACAAAGGAAATATTATACAATTGCGAACTATTTACAAAATAAATAACTCATTTGTGACCGTTAATCAGGAGATAAATTCTTTTGGTTGGCGGTTTTTATTTTGTAATTGAAAAAAGTTAGTAGTGTGTATATAATATTATTAACAATGTTGTTGATATTATTATTGATAAGGAGAGGACAAGATGATTGATGTTAACGAGTTACTAGAACAAGCTATCAGAGAAACTGAAAAGTTGAATGAAGGTGAAGTCTTTCTAGTTAAGGATCTGTTTAAGGGTTACGTATGGAACAGGATACCAAGAAAGGACCGGCTTTTGCTTGGAACTTTATTTCTTAATCGGGTTAGTAAAATGAATGATAATTTAAAGGCTATTGAAAAGACTTCTTCAAATCAGCAAAGATACAAAAAGATTAATTTGTAATGAGTTTTTATAAATCTCATTAATGAATAGAAAAATCATATATGAAAGGCGGTGAATACATGCTAAGTATAGAGGAATACATTGCACGCAGAAAAAAAGAGGATAAGCTCAATGAATTTGACATTGATGCCCGTACACAAAATATGAGAATTTGCGTTGATTATGTATTCGAGTATTTTAGTAATTATTTGAATATTACCGAGGCCGAAGAAAAAACGGTACTCCATGATCAAAAGCTAGATAAGTATCGGAAGCAGCTTAGGGAGTATGACCCTGAAGTTCGAGAATGGGTTGTTGGTATTTACAATGAATACGGAAAGCAAATACACAAACACATTGGAAATATTATGAAGGCGAATGAGTTTTTCTTTCTGTATAGTACTGATAGTGAATTTAGAAATGCTTCCTATGATTGCTATTCGCAGCTCATTAAAAAGTTGCCGTTTCTTAAGGACCAAACAGAGATGCTTTTTATTTTTATAAAAGACTATCATAGGGTAGAAAGCGAACAAAGGTTTAATTTCGGAATACCATCAATAACAGAAGAAATAACTGATTGGATCGATAAAGCCTGGGCAAAGTATCAGGTTAATATTCTTGCCTTTGCCTATGGTTGGATAAGTAGTTTTTATGACAACGAGGATCTTTGGCCATCAACGCATAGAAAGAAGAGTCAATATACTTGGAGGAAGTACGACTACGATTATAAGCAGAAAAGTAATCTCTTTAACCTTGATTCACTATATAGAAAGATGCCGAAAAAATCCTTCACAAAAGGAAGAAAGCAAGAATTTGAAATACTGTTAATGTATTATTGGCTTTACGACATAGAAGGCGATAGTGATTATTGGCAGGAGTATTTGGAGATGGTTTTATCTGCTTTGAAAAAGCAATAGATTTATGAACATAGATGGGGTGAAAAAATGAATGATAAAGAAATAATTCTTTCAAAAATTGCAGAGATTGTTAGCAGACCAGGATTTTTTATAAAGAAAAATTCAGAATTTAAGGCCAGATTAAAATGCTTGGGGCTTAATGACCTTTACGAAAAATATATAGACTACCTAGTACCTTATTTCTACAATCAAGGCTATGCACACAAATTTGAGAATAATAACGAGGAATACGATGTGTTTCTAGGTTTAGATAGTATTTTCTCGGATTTATATAAGGAAAACAGGCATGAGGATATCATCAATCTGCTAAAAGAAATAACTAAATCTTTCAATGTAAGATATATTTCTGAAGAAAGCGATGAAGACTTTGAAGAACTAGCTAAACTATACGAGATTTTAGGGTTAAGTATAACCATTGAATTTGATAAAGTTAAAGTTTCTGCTTGCATGGAAAGTGATTTTGCCAGAGTAAGTGAGATGTTTTCTGTTGAATCATGGATAAAAAGTAACCACAAAGAAGTATATGATGCTTACAAATCGGCAATTGATGCTTATACACAAGGTCATTCAGGAGCTTGTATTGAATCATGTAGGACAAGTATCGTAAGTATATTTTCAAAATATAAAGGGACTGAAAATTTCGCAAAGTGGATGAGAGGTGTATTTAACACTAGCGGAGACAGTGCAACTGCAACGGTCGCCGACTTAGATAGGGCTCTTAAATCAGATCTAAAAAAAGAAGATTTAGCAGATTTTTTTAACGAAAATAAAGATGGAAAGCTGACAAAGACCAAAACAATTTATATGATTTACTCTATGATGTCTGATTACGGGACTCATAGGAATGAGAATACTATTGAATCGCCAACAATTGAAGATGCACTGTTTTGTTTGAGACTAACAGATAGCATTTTATTTTGGGTATATTCAAAAAACAAATAGTGATTTTTGAATGAAGGGGTGAATAATATGTCCGACGTAAAAAATGCATATGATCAGATTATTGATTTCTTGAACAATGAAACAGAAAAAACATTATTACTACGAGGTATTGCTGACAAGGAAAAGCATCAGGCTCTTCTTAAAGCTTTGAATTCTCAAGGGAACTTGAAAGGACTAATTAATTTAATTCATACAACAAAAGATGGAATGGATAATTTTTTTCGATGGGCGGAACTTTATAAAGTTAACGTACCGAAGAAATATGGGCAAGGAATGAAATTATCCAATCTTACAATCTTCTTTGATAATCTAACCACTAAAGGCAATAGTGAAAAATACGATAATTATGAATTTGACTTTATGATTATATGGCCGATTCAAAGTGTAACAAAAAATGAAAAAGAAATTCAGATGTTAAAAGAAATGGCTGAACGTCAAAAAACCAAAAAAATCATATATCTTACAATTAAGGAGCCTTGGTACAACCCTGATTCTTTAGACCCTATTGTGGATCGAGTGATAAAACTGGACTGTGAGAATGATGACCCAAAAGAATATCAGCGTATTCTAGCCGCCTACGAAGAGGATATGAAAAGGCGCTATTAAGTTAGATTATGTGAATTAACAGTATTACCTGGGAGGAATTTAGCATGGCTACTTTTCGGGATGTTATGAAATTAGATAGAAATTTGAACGGAGGGATTACATGGTAAGTAAAACTGACGCCATTGAGATAATAACATACGCTGAAGAAAATGGAATTAACATATGGATTGATGGAGGTTGGGGAGTAGATGCATTATTAGAAGAAGAAACAAGAGCACACAACGACATTGATTTATTTGTGGAGGAAAGTAATAGTAAAAAGTTTGTTGAGATATTAAAAGAAAAAGGTTTTGTTGAAGTTACAGAAGCATATACCACCACATCTCACACGGTTTGGAAGGATACTAAAGGTAGGATAATTGACCTTCATATATTTAAGTTCAACGAACAAGGATACATTGTTTTTGAAGGAGAAGCATATCCTCCAAAAGTATTTAGTGGTATTGGGAAAATAGGCGATAAAATGGTCAGATGTATTGATGCTGAAAATCAAGTGTTATTTCATCTAGGCTATGAGCATGATGAAAATGATATGCATGATGTAAAACTATTGTGCGAGAGATTTAATATTCCTGTTCCGAGTGAATACAAGTAACAAACGGATTCCAATTTTAAGCTGAAGAGCACGTTCAATTTAACTAAGCTAATGTAGTCGATATGTTCCCGTCTACCGATAGTGTCAAAAATGCAGTGGATATGTTTCCGAGAACGGACATACTCAAATGACATTCATTCTATCCTCTCGAGCCATGTGGAGTGTGTAGCTTGGCTGAAGTTGGTATAATAGGAAAGCAGTTGATATAGGAAAAACTATACCATCTGCTTTTTGGTTTATTGAGAGTTTGAAATTGTATTCATAGTGAGAGGATTTGAATTTGAAATGATAGATAATTTTTGGCGTGATTTACCACGACCATTTTTCGTACTTGCACCAATGGAAGATGTGACAGACGTTGTTTTCCGTCACGTAGTAAGTGAAGCTGGTCGTCCGGACGTATTCTTCACAGAGTTTACAAACTCAGATAGCTATTGTCATCCAGAAGGTATGAAAAGCGTACGTGGTCGTTTAATTTTTACAGAAGATGAACAGCCAATGGTGGCACATATTTGGGGAGATAATCCTGAATATTTCCGTCAAATGAGTATTGGTATGGCAGAGTTAGGATTTAAAGGTATTGATATTAATATGGGCTGTCCTGTACCGAACGTAGCATCAAGAGGAAAAGGTAGTGGCCTTATTCTACGTCCAGACGTTGCGGCAGAACTTATTCAAGCTGCAAAAGCAGGCGGACTACCTGTCAGCGTAAAAACAAGACTTGGCTTTAAAGAATTAAGTGAGTGGGAAGATTGGTTAACGCATATTTTCAAACAAGATATTGCAAACCTTTCTATTCACTTACGTACAAGAGAAGAGATGAGCCAAGTAGATGCACACTGGGAGCTAATTCCGGAGATTAAAAAATTACGTGATCGTATTGCACCAAATACGCTCCTAACGATAAACGGAGACATTCCTGACCGTAAAACTGGGCTGGAACTTGCTGAAAAATACGGTATTGATGGTGTTATGATTGGACGAGGCATCTTTAAAAATCCATTTGCCTTTGAAAAAGAACCAAGAGAGCATAGTAGTAAAGAACATCTAGATCTTTTAAGACTACAGCTCGATCTTCAAGATCAATATGCAGAAGTATTACCACGCTCTATCACAGGACTACATCGCTTCTTCAAAATTTATGTAAAAGGCTTCCCTGGAGCTGCTGAATTGAGAAATCAGTTGATGAGTACGAAGTCGACGGATGAAGTGCGTACATTGCTTAATCAGTTTGAGGCGAGTGTTAGTGAGACACAGGGGAGTGAAACTGTGTAACTTTTGAAAGTTAGAAGGGATGGAGTGTAGCAATTTTATCCCGCATTAACGAGCAGTAAGACCCCCACCTCAAAATTCAGCGGAAGCAAAGAAGTTAGGTGGGGGTCGGACTGCCCATAAAAGCCTGATTGGTTCAACTAATAATAAGTGGGGGATGAACAAAACCCCCACTTATTAAATAAAGTTTCACTTTATTACGCCTATAATTGGAGGCTATGTAAATGTTAAGTGATCAGACGAGATATTCTAGGCTCGCAAATATAACAAAAATAATAAATACAAAATTAGAACTACGTGAAGTATTGCAGCGTGTAACAATGGCGATATCAGAGGAGATTGTTAGGTGTGACGCTGTTGGAATTTATTTACCTGAAGAAGATGGAACATTTAGAGGGTTTGCGGGAAAACCAGAGACCATAAATGGCGTAACGCTCGATACGCAGGTAATTGATCCTGGAATAGACTTACTGGCAAAAGAAGTTATTGAAACTAAAAAAACGATCTATATTCCTGATACCTCAAAGGATTATCGACCGGATCCGAGACCAGTCGATGCGTTCAAAATTAAGTCTTTATTAGCTCTGCCTATCTCATTTGGGCAAGAGTTATTTGGTCTTGTTTTTTTATTTGATTATGGAGTTCCAATGAACTTAACAGATTCAGAAATTCAAAGTGTTGAAGCTTATGTAAATATGGCGGCGGTCGCCATTCAAAACGCAAAAAATTTAACCCAAAAAGAAAATCTTATTGCCGAGAAGCAGCTGTTACTAAATGTTACCCGTGATTTATCAGTGTGTTCCTCGGTACAGGAGATTTTTGATAAATGTTTTTTTTACTTAGGACAGATTTTAGAGAGTAAAAACATGGCTGCCCACCTTTTAGACCGGCTAGATAAAACAACGATTAAAACAACGATTAAAACAACGAAATTAAGCGCGGACTGTGATTGGGCAGAAACTGACTGGATGGAGAAAACCTATGAAGCCAAGCTTCGAAAGGTTATTCAAACAAAAAATATAGATAGTAAGGGCCTACTGATGCTGCCATTAGTTTCGATGGGAGAAGTATTAGGGGTAATCGTCGTTGGTAAAGGGGCAAAAGCTCATAATTACGATGCTTCCCGAATTCAACTGGCAAAGTCTATCGTTGATGCTACAGCTCCTACGTTTTCAAACTTGTTATATATGGATCAACTTGAAAGTATGGTGGAAGAAAGAACGAGAGAACTAGCTGTTGCTAATGAAAAAGTTACAAGTGTGATTGAAAGTATTACGGATGGATTCTTGACTTTGAATAATAAATGGGAATTTACGTACGTAAATAAGCATCAACATTTCCCGCAAAGAAAAACAGCAAAAGATGTATTAGGTAAGAATATATGGGAGGTCTTCCCAAGTAGCATCGATACAGTTATATATAAGGAGCTTCATCGTGTAATGTCAGAGCGAAATACAGTTCATTTCGAATTTCTTTCTACCTCTGATGAATATTGGTATGAAGTTATTGCATATCCGTATGATGATGGTATTTGTTGTATTTGTAAAAATATAACGGAAAAAAAGCAATATGAGCAGGAATTGAAAAGGTTATCCAACATAGAGTTAATAGGGCAAATGGCAGCAGGTATTAGCCACGAGATTAGAAATCCAATGACAACAGTACGAGGATTTTTGCAGTTATTAAAAGAAGAGAACAACTATGAGAAACATAATAACTACTTTAATTTAATGGTTGAAGAACTTGATCGTGCCAATTCTATTATTACTGAATTTCTCTCAATAGGTAATACAAAGAAATCAGATTTGCAGATGTTAGATTTAAACTCAATTATCCGTGATATTATTCCTTTAATAAAGATTGATACGCATAATCAAAATAAATATATTCAAGTCGATACAAATGACGTTCCAGAATTACTCTTAAATCGTAATGAGATCAGGCAATTATTAATGAACCTATACCGTAATGGCTTAGAAGCGATGAGTACAGGGAAAACTCTAACCATTAGCACCTATAAAGAAGGGCAAAAATGTGTGGTGCTTGCAGTGCGGGATGAAGGGAATGGTATCAGGCCTGAAGTATTAGAGAAACTGGGGACTCCATTTTACACAACCAAAGATAATGGAACTGGATTGGGATTAGGCGTATGTTATGCCATTGCTGCCCGTCATAATGCAAAAATAGAAATTCAAACAGGATCCGAAGGCACTACCTTTTTTGTTAAATTTAATTATGAAAATAATAAAAACTAATCTTATTTAGATTAGTTTTGTTGAACTGTATTACAAATATTTATATTTGAGTAGTATAAAAAAATGGACAAACCTATATTAGATTTGTCCATTTTTAAGTGTGTTAATTAATAGTAAAGCCCCAACCATAATTTCGCACGGTTATTCCATCCCTTTTTGCTTTATTAATATCATCCTCAAAGGAAGGTGCTATCCCACTACCAACTAAAATACCTTTTACAGTATTTAATTTTAATTCTTTTTTACATAGTTTAATATAATGTTTAATTTGATTTAAAGCGTTTCTATCAATAGGTCCTTTCTTAATTTCTAATACAATAAATTCGTTATTAGTAGTATCTCTTAATAACAAATCTAAACGTGATTCATCTGAGAAGATATGTTGTGATTTTTCAATTTTATAGTTTACATCAAGTATTGAAGGGTTAGAAATGATGAATTTCTCGATATCTCTTTCTAAAATTTGAAATACTTCTTCAGCGGTTAAAACTCTATTAGTAAGTCTACCCTTGGACTCATTTTGCTCAATTAAATCTAACAATAAATTGATATCAGATGGATTCAATTCTTTCCAAGTACGAAGAGCAGAAGAAATTGCACTTAATAAAGATTGATTAGGATTAAGGTTTGCAGGTCTGGATAATTTACTCAATAATTCAGGGGTAATTTCCAAAGGAACTTGAAGGACTTTAGATTGAATAGGATTTCCAAACGCAATACATTCGCTTGGTGTTAGTTGGTGTATCTCTTTCTTTAGGTGGGGATTATCATATTTATTCATGATTAAACGATTCTGTTTGATATCTTTTACAATCACGACTTCTTCGACCAGATAATATGCGGTTATATAGCGCTTGTTATGTATTGTTTTATGAAAGAATAGAAAATCTCCCTTTTGTACTTTTTGGAGTTTGTCGGTATTAGCCCCTGACTCTCCATATGTATATTCTGTTAGCATCGGGTCCTCATGTCCGAAATTTCGTTCAGCATCTTTATAACCAATTAGATAATTCATTATTGATTCCCTCCTATATGAACTCTAGTATCATTATAATCCAATTGGTTTTAAATAGATAATTTAAAGTGCCTAAAAGCATATGTTGCTGTTTTAAAATCATCTCCACAAGCATTAATCCATCTAAGACTACAAAACCTTCCCCTAAAGTGTTAAAGTAGTAATTTGACGACATTCATTTACACATGCTAAAAGCATTATGATAATCAACATTTCAGGAGGAAACCCAATGGCAATGAGCAATAACGATATATTAAAAAGAGTAAGATATGCTTTAGATATAAAAGATATAGATATGGTAGAAATTTTTAAACTTGGCGGAATGGAAGTAACGAAAGAAGACGTAGTTGATATGCTTACAAAAATAAAGAGAGCTCCTCAGCATGAACCCGAAAACCCTGATGTGGAAGAAGATGAGTACGTAAAAACATGCGATATGATGATGTTAGAGGCATTTTTAAATGGATTTATTACTTTAAAAAGAGGAAAGCAAGATCCGAAACCAGGACAACCGGCACCTGTACAAAGCAAAGAGAGTGCGAATAACCTTCTTCTAAAGAAAATGAAAATCGCACTTTCATTAACGAGTGAAGATGTACTTGATATATTAGATAGCGTAGGCGTTAAGGTGACAAAAGGAGAATTAGGCGCTCTATTAAGAAAAAAAGGCCATAAAAATTACAAAGAGTGCGGCGATAGATACGCAAGGAATTTCATTAAAGGATTAGCTGTAAAGTATAGAGGATAATGATTCCGTTAAAGCGGTAAATGATATAATAGGTAGAGTAGGACGTTTGTATCCTACTCTTTTTTATTTGTAAAAATAATATGCTAGGTGATGAAATGGTACATACATATTTAGGCGAAACAATTAATTTTCATATAACTTATAAAAAGAAAAAATCGGTGCGTTTTTTGGTGGATTCTTACGGGAATGTTGAGGTGCAAGCTCCAAAAGGGACACCTGTTGAATATTTAGTCCAGTTGCTAGAGGAGAAGTGGGATTGGATTCAGACAACCTGTAAGGAAATGGAGGAGCGAGCGCGTGGACCACAGGAAAAGGATTATGATCAAGGAGAAGGCTTTTTGTATTTAGGAAATACGTATCCGATACAAATTTCTCAAGATACAAATATTACGCAAGACAATGCAGTGTTTGAAGGAGATAAGCTACATATTTATGTGAAAGATCTTAAAGATGAGAAAATACAGCAAGCTTTAAAACGATTTTATTATAAGCAGTGTAAAACTTTAGTAGAGAAGAGTATTAAAGCGCATCAAAGTAACTTTAAAACAAAACCACGTTCTATTCGTATTACAGATAGTAGTCGCACGTGGGGTACTTGTGATTCGAATTTACAACTAACCTTCAATTGGAAGCTAGCGATGGCACCACAGCGAGTAATTGATTATGTAGTTGTTCATGAAATGTGTCATATGGTTCATTTAAATCATGATCGCTCTTTTTGGCGTCTTGTCGGGAAGATCATGCCTGATTATAAGGAAATGGAGAACTGGTTAGCGTTATCTAGTTGGAAGATGACGGTTTAGTGATGCACTTATTGTCAATCTTTATTGGTAAGTCGATTTATTTCAAAAATCGCTGATATATTTGGAAAACCGCTGATATATTTGGGGTTGCGGTTGATATGTTCAAGGAAGAGAAAGCAAAAGGAGATGTTACAGCAGACATCTCCTTTTTCTGGCGTAGCAATTATCTTCCAAACTTCACAACAAAATCTTCATCCACCTTCTCCATTTCATACCCACGATACCCTTCCGAAAGCAACGCCTGTTGTCCACCAGCATTGTTCATTGGAACGCTCTTAATCTCCGTCCAATCTTTTTCCTTGTCTTCACGCAATTCCTTCACAAAAACATACCGCATACTACCACCATACTTCTCCTTCAGTGCAGCAATCTCCATCCCTTGTGAGAACTTATCTTTTAAACTTGGAATGTTAAAAGGTGCAACAGTGCAGCACACATAATCATATTTGCCGTTTTCTTTTTGTAATTCGTCCATGATGACTGTCGCTAATATTTTTTGCATCCCATTTCCGCGGCAGTTCGGATGAACGTTTGAGATTTCTTGATAGATGACGCGGTGTAGTTCACTTTCTGGTAAGCCGATATCAAGTCCTAAATGTTCATCGTCGATAGGAGGGACGAGTAGGGCGCGAAATGCGATGAGTTCGTTTTTGATAAAAGCACCGATCATCATGCCATTTCCTTCTAGAATGTATTGAAATTCTTCTTGTGAAAGTGGTTGTAAACGGCTTTTATCTTCTAGTCCTTCAACTACAACGTTCTGTAGGAATAAAATTTGTTCGATGTGCTCTTTGGATAGTAATGTAACATGAAATGGATCGTTATTTTGTTTTAATGATCCTTTGTATAGAACTGTCATGCGTTAGTCCTCCTTTAGCGTACAACGTCTTGAAATACAGTTAGTTCTTGTAGTGTATCTTCGTTTATTTCAATGCCGAGTCCTGGCTTTTCGTTTAAGCGAATAAATGGTACGTCGTAATGTAAGTTTCCGATGTCTTTCGTGAACTTTAATGGACCTGTTAGCTCGACGCTCGTAATGATTTTTTTCGAGAAAGCGACATGGAATCCTGCGGAAGAGGCAACGGATGATTCGACCATAGATCCAACTTGGCATTCAATACCTGCCATTTCAGCTTGATGAGCGAGTTTTACAGCGGGATATATGCCGCCGCATTTCATTAGTTTTATGTTTACTTTATCAGCAGCGTCTAATTTAATAATTTGGCGCATTTCACGAGAGCTCTTTAATCCTTCATCAATCATAAGTGGAAGGTCTGTTTTAGAACGAATGTGAGCCATTGCGTCAATATCGTCTGCGATGACAGGCTGTTCAATCCAATCGATGTTTACATGTCCTAATGAACGAAGTGCCATTAATGTGTTTGCGCTATTTTTCCAACCTTGGTTTACATCAACGCGAATCGCAATATCATTTCCTACACGTTCACGTACCGCTTCAATTCTTTTTACATCTTCTTTTACATTTGTACCGACTTTCATTTTGAAAGATTGGTAACCTTTCTGAATCATAGAGGCAGCTTCTTCAGCCATTTCTTCTGGATTTGCGATACTTAAGACGTGAGTGACAGGAAATTCTTCATGGTAGCGTCCGCCAATTAATTGATATATAGGTTGATTTAGTTTTTTGCCCATTATATCAAAACAAGCAATATCTATTGCAGCTTTTGCAGTAGGAACACCGTAAATTGTATTGTCCATCATATCGTGTATTTTCTCGATATTCATTGGATTTTGCCCGATAAGGGCAGGAGCTAGTGTATGCTTTAAAGTATGAAAAGTACTTTCCCATGATTCGCCTGTAACGTGATCATCAGCGACGCCTTCACCGTACCCGATAATGCCCTCATCTGTTTCCATTTTGACGATAATAGAAGGCATATCAGAATAAGAACCATAACTAATAACAAACGGATCGCGAAGCGGTAAACGAATTGCATAAAGGTGAATAGCTGTAATTTTCATTGAATAAAGACCCCTTCCTGTTTACAATGGTTTTGTACATTTGATATAGTTGACGTTAAATAGTCGTTAATTAATGATAAGGAGTTAGAGAAATGATGATAAAAATTGCAGTTGTCGGTTCAAAAGAGTTTATGGAGACACTTTTACCTATTGCTCATAAAATAGAAGAAATAGAAATTGATCCATATATTTACCTTCATCCGGCAGAATCTTCTGAACTATTAAAGCGTTTAAAGCCTTGTGATTTCATCTTTTTCTCAGGTGCTTTACCTTATTATATGGCAAAAGAAATAAGAGAACAATTACGAATTCCGAGTACGTACTTACAGCAAGACGAGACAACCATCGCATCTTCCATTCTTTCTGTCATGTATCACCAAGGTATTCAACCACATCAAATCTCAATTGATTTAGTAGACCGCTCATTTATTGTAAATGTGCTCGAGGATATCGGTATAAAAGAAAGTCCACAAGTGTTTGATTATGAAAATATGCTGTGGAGTAAAGATGAAATAAATAGAGTTATTGATTTTCATGTAGCTAAATATCAATCTGGAGAAGCTCATTTAGCTTTAACTAGTATTCATGCTGTCTATGATGAACTTCAAAAAATAGGTATTCCTTCAGAACGTATGATAGATCCAAAGCAATCTATTATACATGGGTTAAAAGATGCAAAAATAAAAGCTGAGTTAGCAAGAAGCCATTCAGCTACTGTTGGTGCTTGTATTATTTCTTCTTTAGAATTACGAGATGTTTTGCTTGAGCAATTAAATGTCATTTCAAAAGAACTACGTGGTTCATTTAAAACAATTGATGAAATGACGTTCATTTTGTATACAACTCGTGGTGATATTGAATCCATTATAAAAACAAATATGATAAATAATTTATTTGCGAGTATAGAAGGAACGATAGCTATTGGATTTGGTTACGGAAAAACTGTGAAAGAAGCGGAGCAAAATGCTAAAATCGCCCAAGGTTTCGCGAAGAATAATCCAATAGACCACTGTTTTTATATACTAACAAGTGATAAAGAACTATTTGGTCCGTTCCCGAAAGAACAGAGAGTACAAAGTTTGAAGAACGACAACCCGGAACTAATGAAAATAGCGAAGGAAACGAAACTTAGCCCAGCAAATTTATCAAAGATTATTCAATTTAGTCAATCACATCCGTCATTGAAGTTTACAGCAGCAGATCTTTCTGAATACTTACAAGTGACTCGACGATCAACTGAAAGGTTATTAAAGAAACTAGTTGATTATGGGTATGTTCATATTTGCGGCGAGGAAATGCCTTATCAACAAGGGCGTCCTCGCGCAATATACGAACTGAATTTACCGTTATCTTTAAGCTTCTAATTGAGCTTTTTGTTTTTTTAGTAGTTCCGCTTTTTCAATGTCAGATAGTTTCGTAATTGTGAGACCAGTTATACCGTAAATAATCGAGATAATAGGTACGATGAAATTCAATATAGCATAAGGAGCATATTCGAAAGCACCTACGCCGAGTGTTGCGAGTATAAATACACCGCATGTATTCCAAGGTACAAAAACAGAAGTTAATGTTCCGCCATCTTCTAATGCTCTGGATAAATTTTTAGAATGTAGTCCTTTTTCTGTGTATGCATTCGCGTACATTCTTGAAGGAACAACAATCGAGATATATTGTTCAGAGCAAGTAAGGTTTGTTGCAAAGCAAGATGCGATAGTTGAAGCGATAAGTCCTTTTGCTGATGTCGCTAATTTTAAAATTTGATTTACAATGGAGCGAAGAATACCTGTATGTTCTAATACTCCTCCGAAAGTCATAGCGACAATGGTCATAGAGACGGTATTCATCATAGAGCTTAAACCACCACGATTAAATAGCTCGTCTACTAGCTTGTTGCCAGTGTCTATGACAAATCCACTTTGGAGTGCAGCAACAGCTGATGAGACAGAACCACCTTGAATAAAGACTTGTGATAAAAATCCTAAAATAATACCTACGAGAATAGCTGGTATAGCAGGAACTTTTTTAGCAACTAACACCATAACGACTACAGGTATGATTAGTAGGAAAGGCGAGATAACAAAGTTTTGCTGCAATACTTGTAACGTTTGCTCGATACTTTTTGCATCAATATTGTTAGCGCCGAAGCTTCTTCCTAAGAACGCATAAACGATAAGAGTAATAATTAAACCTGGAATTGTAGTAAATAACATATGACGAATATGTGTGAATAAATCTGTATTTGTTAATCCTGCGGCTAAGTTTGTTGTGTCTGAAAGCGGTGACATTTTATCGCCGAAATAAGAACCGGAAATGATAGCACCGGCAACCATTGGAGCTGGGATTCCCATACTAAGGCCAATGCCCATTCCTGCAACACCAATTGTTCCCATTGTAGACCAAGAGCTACCAATAGCTAATGCAACAATAGAACAAATAATTGTAATTGAAACTAAAAATAGTGATGGAGTTAATAGATTTAAACCGTAATAAATCATTGTTGCGACGATTCCACCACCAATCCAAGCACCGATCGTTAAACCTACTAGGATAATGATAACGATAGCGGGTAATGCGAGGCGAATTCCTTTATACATTGCTTCTTCAATGTCGTTCCATTTGTAACCGTAACGCCAAGCGACGATGGAAGCAACGGTTGTACCGATAATAAGTGGGACGTGAGGGCTTTGTTTTAATACAACAATTGTAACCATCATAACTGCAACTGTAATGATAATAGGGATCATGGCTACACCAAAAGGTATTTCTTTTTTCATAAAGGTCCTCCTTGTTATGTATGTTTGTTTGTTTGTTTGTATTTTTAGAATTGTCGTAAAATAGACGTTTATTAGGTTATGATAACTAAAAATATACGTAAGCGTCAATATAAAAGACAGAAAATAAGTAATATTCTAGTTGTTTGTTTAGTTTGTAATATAGATGTAGAGTAAGCTTTTTTAGTGTTTAAAAATAAATAATTGACTTTTTTCTTAAAATTCAATATGTTCATAAAAACATCTGTTTTTCATAAGTATAATTAACCTAAATGGTTTTGGAATTTGGGAAGGAGAATGTAGCTTTGAAAACATTAGAACTACAAGAGCGTTTAACTGAAATTTTTCAGCATTTACATGAAAACCCTGAAGTGAGTTGGAAAGAGTATGAAACGACAGCGTATATTACTAACTTTTTAAAAGAAGAAGGAATTTCATATAAAATATTTGATGATTGCCCAGGCGTGATTGCTGAAATTGGAAGCGGAAATCCTGTTATTGCGATTCGCGCTGATATGGATGCACTTTGGCAAGAAGTGAATGGAGAATTTAAAGCGAATCATTCGTGTGGTCACGATGCTCATATGACGATTGTAATGGGACTTATTTTACAATTAAAGAATATGAGATGGAAAAGTGGTACAGTTAGATTTATTTTTCAGCCAGCAGAAGAGAAAGGGAATGGTGCTTTAAAAATGGTAGAGAAAGGTGCTGTGGATGATGCGGATTTCCTATTCGGTGTTCATTTGCGCCCGATTGAAGAACTATCTTTGAAACAGGCTGCCCCATCAATTCGTCACGGAGCAGCAGGATTTTTAGAGGGTACGATTCACGGAGAAGATGCACATGGAGCACGCCCACATCAAGGGATAAATGCAATTGATGTTATTTCCATGATTAATATCGGTTTGAAAAACATATGGCTACCACCGCAAAGTTCCTATTCAGTAAAGATGACGAGGTGCCAAGCTGGTGGTGATAATTTAAATATTATTCCGGGTAACGGACATTTTAGCTTAGATGTCAGAGCGGAGAGTAATACATTATTAGAAGAATTGAAGAAAAAAATAGAGCATGTCATAGAAGCAGCTGCATCGATGGGATCGAAAACTTCATATGAGTGGATTGATCTCGCGCCAGGAGCTGAAGTTTCAGAAGAAGCTGAGCGATTTATGCGTAAAGGTATTCTTGAAGTGTATGGGGAAGATAAATGTACGGGGCCACTTTATACGACAGGAAGCGATGATTTCCATTACTACACAGTGAAGAAACCACATTTAAAAGCTGTCATGCTTGGATTAGGAGCAGACCTACAACCTGGATTACACCATCCGTATATGAAGTTCGATCATAGTTGTATTATGGATGGGGTAGAAATATTAAAACAAACTGTATTGAAAGTGTTAGAAGACAGGGGCTAGGGAGCTCCTGTTTTTTGTAGGAACTTGTCGTTAAGTCGATATCCTTTGTCGAAACGTCGATATATTGAAAAAATCGTCGATATAATTTCACGTACCTATTAATTCGATGAAAAATGAGCATCCAGTACATGGTGTATAATAATAAGTACCATTTCTTAATAGGAGAAGTTGAATGAACGAACAATATTATGATGCAGTTTTAAATATAAAAACAGTCGGTGAGCAAAAAGGATTTAACAAGTCTATGCATTATCATCGTTATGAACCGACGCCGTATAGCGGATTAGATGAGTTATTGAATCAATATGAAATAAGAAGTAGTGACCAGATTGTAGACTTTGGATGTGGAAAAGGACGATTGAACTTTTATATGCACCATAAGTGCGGTGCTTCAGCGATTGGAATTGAAATGAATGAAGAGTTTTATAAAGAAGCGTTGGATAATCTTGATCGTTATGCACGCAAGGTAAGAAACAGTAAAGATAAAATTGGGTTTGAATGCTGTTTAGCGCAGGAATATGAGATTGATCCGCGTGATAACCGATTTTATTTCTTCAACCCATTTTCTGTACAAGTATTTATGAACGTAGTAAATAACATTTTACTTTCTGTAGAAGAAATGGGGAGAGAAGTGGATATTATTTTATATTATCCTTCTGAGGACTATATTTTCTTCTTAGAAAATCAGACTGCGTTTGAGCTGAAGAGGGAAGTAAGATTGCCTGGGGCTTATGAGAAGAATGGGAATGAGAGGTTTTTAGTGTATAGATTGGAGTGTTAATGTATGGGTGCTTGGGGAGTAGCAATATTATCAGACGATATTGCTGAAGATATTAAGTTACTATATAAGGATTTATTAGCAAATGAATATTCAAATGAGGAAGCAAGTAGGATTGTAATTGAGGAGTACAAGAATGAATTAGATGATGAAGAAACTATTGCCTTTTGGTTAGTATTTGCTTCCATACAATGGAGGTTAGGGAGACTTCAAGAGAATGTTAAGCAGGAGGCATTGCAAATAATAGAGAGTGGTACAGATTTAGCTCGCTGGGAAGAAGAACCTAAATTACAGAAGAAACGTGAAGTAGTTTTAAATAAATTAAGAGAACAGTTAAATTCTCCGCAGCCAGAAGCGAAAAAAGTACCGAAGAGATTTATAGCTAATACTTCTTTAAAAGCAGGTGATGCTGTTAGTTATGAATTAGTATCGGGGAATTATATTATCCTTAAAGTCATTGAAATTGTTGAGGAATGGCATGGAGATCGATATCCTCTGTTCGAAATGTGTGATTGGGAAGGAAAAGAGATTCCTTCAAAAGAAGAAATAGACCAATTAGAATTGAAAATAAAGATTTATGAGGGTGGAAAACAGGAAGTTGTAAAAATTGCTATTTATCCGGCCGGAAAAAGAGACAGCACATTAAAAAGAATCAAAGTAGTGGCAGAGGATGTAAAAGTAGTATTGGATATAGGGTCGCCGTATACAATACTATGTTGGAAGGATTTTGACGACTACGTAGATACATTGTAATAAAAAAGACGCATTACCTAATTGGTAATGCGTCTTTTACTCACGTCTATATTAGTTACGGATTAAGTAATCAAATGCACCTAAAGCTGCGTTTGCACCTGAACCCATAGAGATGATGATTTGTTTGTACGGATTATTTGTACAGTCACCTGCAGCAAACACTCCTGGTACGTTTGTAGCGCCGTGCTTGTCTGTTACGATTTCACCGCGAACGCGTTCAACTGTTTCGCCTAACCAGTCTGTGTTTGGAACAAGACCGATTTGTACGAATACACCTTGTAATTCAACGTGATGAACTTCTTCAGTTTCACGATCGATGTAAGAAATACCGTTTACTTTATCAGTACCAGTAATTTCTTTCGTTTGAACGTTTTTCAGAACAGTTACGTTTGGTAAGCTGTTAAGACGTTCTTGTAATACAGCATCAGCTTTTAATTCTGGCATGAATTCAAGAACAGTTACGTGATTAACAATACCTGCTAAGTCGATAGCTGCTTCAATACCAGAGTTACCTCCGCCAATAACTGCTACGTCTTTTCCAGTGAATAATGGACCGTCACAGTGTGGGCAGTATGCTACACCTTTATTTTTGAACTCAGCTTCACCTGGTACGCCAACATTACGCCAGCGAGCACCTGTTGAAACGATTACGCTTTTACTTTTCAGAATAGCGCCGTTTTCAAGTTCCACTTCAATAAGTTCTTTTTTCTCTAAACGTTTCGCACGTTGTAGATTCATTACATCGATGTCGTATTCTTTAACGTGCTCTTCAAGACTTGCTACTAGCTTAGGACCTTCAGTGCGTTTTACGCTGATGAAGTTCTCAATACCCATAGTATCCATTACTTGACCACCGAAGCGTTCAGCAACGATACCAGTGCGGATTCCTTTACGTGCTGCATAAATTGCTGCACTTGCACCAGCAGGGCCGCCACCAACAACAAGAACATCGTATGGATCTTTATCAGAAAGCTCTGATGCATCTGGACCGTTACCCATTTTAGCTAAAATTTCTTCAAGTGTCATACGACCGCTTCCGAAAGATTCGCCGTTTAGGAAAACTGTTGGTACTGCCATGATGTCTTTGCTTTCTACTTCCTCTTTGAATGCAGCGCCATCAATCATAGTATGTGTAATACCAGAATTAAGAACGCTCATTACGTTAAGAGCTTGTACAACATCAGGACAGTTATGACAACTTAGGCTGATATAAGATTCAAAATGATATTCGCCTTGAATGTTTTTAATTTGATCGATTAATTTTTGTTCAACTTTTGGAGCGCGTCCACTTACTTGTAGTAAAGCTAACACTAATGAAGTAAATTCGTGTCCTAATGGAATACCAGCGAATACGACACCAGTGTCTTCACCAGGGCGGTTTACGCTAAAGCTTGGTGTTCTCTCTAATTCAACTTTTTCTACTGTAATCTTAGATGACATAGTAGCTAATTCGTCTACTAGAGCTAACATATCTTTAGATACGTCATCGTCTCCTGCGCTTACTTTAAGTAAAATATCGTTCTCCATTAATTGAAGATATTGGGATAGTTGTGTTTTTATATCTGCATCTAGTATCATTTTGATCGAACTCCTTAGATTTTGCCTACAAGGTCAAGGCTTGGTTTAAGTGTTGCAGAACCCTCTTGCCATTTAGCTGGGCAAACTTCACCTGGGTTGTTACGTACGTATTGAGCTGCTTTAATTTTGTTAACAAGAATGCTTGCGTCACGGCCGATACCGTCAGCATTGATTTCCATAGATTGGATAACGCCGTCTGGATCGATGATGAATGTACCACGAGCAGCAAGACCTTCTTCTTCCATTAAAACGTTGAAGTTTGTAGTGATTGTGCGAGTTGGGTCACCAATCATGATGTACTCGATTTTACCGATAGTTTCTGAGCTATCATGCCATGCTTTGTGAGTGAAGTGAGTGTCTGTAGATACAGAGTATACTTCAACGCCTAACTCTTTAAGAGTTGCATATTGGTTTTGTAAGTCTTCAAGTTCAGTTGGGCAAACGAATGTGAAGTCAGCTGGGTAGAAACAAACTACACTCCATTTTCCTTTTAAACTTTCGTCAGTAACTTGGATAAATTCTCCATTATGGTAAGCATTAGCTTTAAACGGTTTTACTTCTGTGCCGATTAATAACATATTAAAATTCCTCCTAAATGTTGGTTTTGAGCATCAAAAAATAGTGTGCTCATAAAATATATTTTTTAATTAACTATAATAATTCTAATTCGATATTAATTATCATATAGAAGTGGTTATTTTGTCAAGAGAATAAACGAACTTTATATCAATTTAATTAATATTTATTCTCAATTAAGGATAACAGGGAACTGAAAGGTAACTTTAAGTTTATAAATTTTCAATGATTGTTTGAAAGAGTAGTGTGTATGTTAGAGATATGGTGTAAGTGTAAATTGTTAGGAAGGAAATATTTCTTAGAAGTTGTCTTTTTGAAAAGGAACTGCTTATTTCTATTTTACAAAGAATTGTGTGATAAATAAAATAAAATGAACTAGAATCTTTTTGAACAATTTTTGTCCTCTCAAATATATAATTAGGAAGCATATTGCAATGATATAGAAACATTGACTCAAGAGGTTAACAAGATATAATAAAACCTAGATATACCTTTCAAAAAGAAGAAGATATAATATAGGATGAAAAAATTTCACCCTATTATTTTTTATAGCTTTTAGAAAACGCTTACAATTAGTGTGGAGGGGAAACCATGTCTAAGTTCACGAAGTATTTTTTAATGGAAGCTAACGATGTGATTGTATATGTGAAAGAGAAATTATGTAAGTTTGAACATGCAAAGGGGCTAAAGTGTAAAGAAATAGGTGATGGATTGGTTACAATCGACAATGGTAGAGGTAATTGATTTATTTAAGAAGAAGTTTTTAGACGCTTGGGATATTCATGTGCCAGAGATTATGGCGAAGGAAGAAGGCTTTAACGAAATCTATTTACAATCTGTATTAGAGGATATAGCTGCGGTGACGGGTCTTGAGTTAATTCGTCGTATTGTTGGGCTAGCGAAAGTAAAAGACATTACTTGTATTGAGAATGAGGAAGCACGTGCTAGAGCGGAACGTATTTGTCTTCAAGTTGCAAAGAAATTTATTTTACGAGCGAATCAATATAAAACAGGTACAAGCTTTGTAGAAACGTTAAAAGAACAGTCAATGCACTACGCGAAGTAAGGGGAGAAGATGATGGAAGAGCAATTAATACCAATCCAGTGGAAAGAGATGCTTCTGAAGTGATCAATCGCTTCGGGCAATATTCTGCTCCGAAAGAAAGTAAAGTATATAATCCAGCATTTGATGTCACGCCATATGAAAATGTAACAGCGATTATTACGGAAAAAGGGATTGTAAAAGCACCGTTTACAGAGAACTTAAAAAAGTTATTTCAATAAGTAGATAGAGTTAAAAAGTCAGTCATCATAAGCTTCATACTTAGGGGGATGTATATGTTATTACAAAAAGAAAGAGAAGAAATTGTAGCGTATGGAAAGAAAATGCTTTCTAGCGGTTTAACAAAGGGGACAGGCGGTAATATTAGTATTTTCAATCGCGAGCAAGGTCTTGTTGCCATTAGCCCAAGTGGTTTAGATTATTATGAAACGAAGCCTGAAGATGTAGTTATATTAAACTTAGATGGCGATGTAGTAGAGGGAGAGAGAAAACCATCGAGCGAACTCGATATGCACCTTATTTATTATAGAAAGCGTGAAGATATAAATGCGCTTGTGCATACACATTCTCCTTATGCGAAGACGATTGCATCATTAGGATGGGAACTGCCCGCAGTATCGTATTTAATTGCTTTCGCAGGCCCTAATGTTCGTTGTGCACCGTATGAAACATTTGGTACGAAGCAATTAGCAGAGGCGGCTTTCGAAGGGATGATTGATCGCCGTGCTGTTTTACTTGCGAATCACGGTTTAATTGCGGGTGCAAATCATATCAAAATGGCATTTACTGTTGCAGAAGAAATTGAGTTTTGTGCGCAAATTTATTATCAAACGAAAAGCGTCGGAGAGCCTAAGTTATTGCCAGAAGATGAGATGGAGAATTTGGCGAAGAAGTTTGAAGGGTATGGACAGCAGTAAAGTTAATTATTGATTAAAAATAGCCGTGAAAGAAATTATATACACGGCTATTTAGATTTTAAATTATTTAGATATATTTTTTAGCTGAGAATCTAATTTCCAGAAACCAATTCCAGAGAATAATGCTGCTAATGAACCAATAATGGCAGCAATACCGATATCTCCGAACATCATGCCTCCCATTAATATACCGAAAATGCCAATTAAGATAAGAATAATAGCGATAGCTTTCATTTAGTAATACTCCTTTTAAGTATGAATTTAACACATAAGAATATAACATTATTAAAATGTTTAATCAAAGTCTTATCAGTATTTTTTTTATCTTAAGACGATTAAGGGTGTGACTATTAGTTAGAAGATGAATCTTTAAAATCTTGATTAGAAAAGGAGAATAATTGATTTAGAGAGCATTACGATGATTATGTTTTGAATGGATATTTATTCCTGTTTTTCGTATAATAAAATCATTGAAATCCTATTATTAAGATGAAAGGATGAATGGAGTTTGGGGAATAGTGAAATGTTAATGAATCAATTATTTCAGGGAATACAGTCTACTAATGATAGTTTGGAAGAAAAGATTATTTTACCGAATTTAACTGGCGGATATGATTTGAAAAACAGAAGCGGAGAAGTAGTCGCAGCGTATCAGCCGTCTCCTGTTGAAGGTAGTGGCGTTATAATGGATGTGCATGGAGAAACAATTGCTCGCGTTCAAGAGAATGTGTATGATGGTACGGCCTTTGATTTTGGAGATGGACATACAGTTACTTCTACCCAAAATATTCATGGTGGAGAAAATTTTCATGATAATTTTGAAGGAGTAATAGGGTATACCCAACCTAATAGTTCGGGTGGATTAACAATGAATACAGCTACGGGAGAAAAGTTATATGATGTGAACTCGAATCCATTGGGAGAAGGAATGACGATTGATACAAGTCCAGAATTTATATCCCCGAATATAGATATAGGTGCGATTGATACTACTCATTTGGATGCTTTAGATGTAGTGAATCATGCTGTGGATATAACGGATGTGAGTTCTATTTTATCGGCATCTGCAGATGGACTAGATGCGTTGGATTTATTTGGTAATCTGTTTTGAGTTATATAAAAGAAAAAGAGCAAGCTGGTGATCCCGCAGAGCTGTATTTAGAAACCAAAAAGCAATTATATGAACAACTTACTTACGATGTTGCAGAAGAAATTGAATCTTTTGTAGAGAGGGTAGGAGAGGCCTTTTTCCAAAAAATTCATGATTGTATTGAGAAACGGAATGAAATGTTAGAAGAAGAAGTCTCAAAGCCCTTGCGGAATCCGGATAATAAAGAAGTGCATTCACAATGTATTACCCGTTTTTTTCAACTAACTCATGTAGGGGAAATCAGAGATGAGTTAAAGGGAATATTAGATTTTCCACATTTAGGTAAGGGATATTATGATTTTATTGAAGAGATATCAAAAAATCAGCATGGACATTTATTTAAGAAATTATATTTTACGGGTAATGTTTTTGAAGATTTAAAGAAAAAAATGAACCTTTCAATGGACACCACGATTAAAAATTTTCAAAATTACTATGAGGCATATGCGCAATATACAGAATTAGTACGAGATATACAAAGTAGGCTTCCAGGGAAACAATTTGTACAGCTTGTATCACAAATAATGGCATCGTTAGTTATGGGATTTGGAGGCTCCCTCTTGATTAAAGGACTTGCAAAACTATTGGACCCAGATGCTTTAAAAATAGTAAACGCGCAAGAGAATGTACGACAAATGTGGGAGAAATACAATGAACAATTGAAGGTGGATTTGGAACAATTAAAAACTCATTATAAGTACGTCCAATTGAGCTTATATGGTGGTGCATTTTTAACTGTTAATAAACAGTTAAAAATGAGTGGTATAGAATTTCAAAAGTTATATTTGCAAGATAATGTTTATAAATTGCAATTAATTAAAGAAGAACAAGGACAGGTAATAACATGGGCTACAGAAACGATTTCTCATATACAGTCGTTATTAAAGAAAAGCGAAATTAATCAAGCCATTAAAGTATCTAATCAGTTTTATCAACATGTGAGCGAGTATCCAGTTATGGAACGAACGATTATCAAGAGTGGGAAAAGTATTAAATATTATGCGAACTTATTAAAGTTTGCAGCGCTTATGTGTAAATCGTTAGAACTATACGGAAAAGAAAAGGATACTTTTATCACCTTTACGGCAGAGTTATTTAAACAATTACCGATGGTAGTTCATGACCATGATCTTAGGCATTTAGGGTTGATGACAAAGACTGAGTTTATAATGAATTTTTTGCATCATGGTTTGAAAGAGAATCAAAAATTAAATCTGATTTTGGACTATGAAATGAGTATGATTAAACGAAAAGATGAGCATGATTTATATCCTGGTGAAGAATTAAAAGAGTTTAGCTCTTCTCAATACCTTGCTATTTTGCTTGCTCGATTTATGAAATCGAAGCGTCAGAAAGTAAATTCTTTTTACCGAATATCACAAAATGAAGAGGTACCATTCGCTGTTATGATTAGTTTGAAAAGATTGTATAAAAAGACACAGGGATGGGATTCTTTCTATAAATATTTACTCGCTTGTACAACTAATGAAAGACTTTCAAATACCTTCAATAAGGTGAAAGGTGTACTACAGGTATAAAAAAAGATAAAAGAATCTATATTCCACTTAGCATGGTTATATTGATGCTATTTGGTATAAGTGGAATGTACTTGATGAAAGAGGACAATAACAGTGCTTGGCATGGAGAGAAAATAGTATGGCGTAGTAATGGAGAGAAGAGTTCTTCTCAAGAAAATACTACTCTTGCAAAAGAATCGGATGCAGATAAGGCAATTCCATCAATATCGGTGAATGATAGCGCTGGTTCTTCTTATAATTTTAAAGTAAAAACAAAGCAAGAACTAAAACAGATTCTAGAAATAGCTTTAATGGATGGAAAATTAGGGCCATTTGGATTGAATGTAATTGGACAAGAAACATTTGAGGTGAAACAAGAATTTGGTACACCTGATGCTTTACAGGAAGCAGAGTGTACAGCTTGTGATGCACCTACTACTGTTACTTATGGTGATTACAAACTCGATATGTTTCCTTCAAAAGTTAAAAGAATTTGGTTGCATATGAATATCCCTGTAAATGAGTTAAAGAGTTGGTTAGGTGAGCCATATGCAATAGAAGAAGGGATAGATAGTGATGCCCTTGTATACCGCAAGGAGGGCTACGCTATCTATTTCAGTGTCGCTGATGGTTTTGTAAAACGTGTTGATATGTATAAAAGTTAATAAAATACTGGAGATAAAAAGACCCTCAAGAAAAAATCTTGAGGGTCTTTCTATACCTTCTTAAGCAACAAATACATAAAGTAAGGAGCACCAATTAAAGCGACAACAATACCTGCCGGAAGACCGTTAGGCTCAACGATATTTTGTCCGATTGTGTCTGCTAATAGTAATAGCCATCCGCCAATTAAAAGGGCGATAGGCATGAAGATTTGATGCCTTGGACCTACTAAAGATTTTGCGATGTGAGGAGCCATTAGTCCAATAAAGCTAATTCCTCCTGTTACGGAAACAGCTGCAGCTGCAAGCGCAACGGCCGCCACTAATAAGTATCTGCGTTCTTTTTCAATTTCAATTCCAACGCCAATTGCGACCGGTTCGTTTAATGCTAGAATGTTTAATCGGTTTGCCTTATAGAAAACAAACGGAATGAATACGATTAACCATGGAAGCATTGCTAAAACAAAGATCCAGTCATCTCCCCAAATGTTACCGGCAATCCATTTGGCGATAAAGTCCACTTTCATACGATCTGCGGATGAAATAAGGACAATCATCATTCCAGATAGTGCAAATGCAAAACCGATACCGGTTAATGTTAATCGCACCGGCTGAAGTCCAGTTGATTTACTATATGAAAATACGTAGATTAGAACAGCTGTTAGAAATGCTCCAATAAATCCAACGACAGGTAGTAAGTAAAGAAATGAACCTACATCTATTGGAAAGTATAAGAAGAAAATAGCAACAGCAACACCGGCCCCAGAGTTGATTCCGAGAATACCAGGTTCAGCTAAATCATTTCGGGTAAGTCCTTGCAGAATAGCTCCTGATAAAGCGAGAGCCATACCAGCTAATAATGTAATGACAATTCTAGGGAGTCTTAATGAGTATAAAACGAACTCCTCTTTAAAAGTTCCTTGTCCCATTAATGTTGGGAGTAGTCGATCATAAGATAAAGATGCTGAACCGAGCCCCATTCCAATTACAATAGTTGTAATGGTTAGGATAAGTAAAGCGAGTATAATAAGACGTTGTTTTCTTAGAATAGATGGGATCATGAGAACATTTTTCCTCCTTTACGTACAATGAATAGGAAGAATGGTAATCCTACAATTGCGACAATAGCAGCAACTGGTGTTTCGTACGGAGCGTTAATGGTACGTCCGATTGTATCTGCAAGTAGCATAAAGGAAGCACCAGCAATTGCTGACATCGGTATAACAAATCGGTAATCTGGACCGACAATTGGGCGTACCATGTGAGGTACCATTAAACCGATAAATGCCATATTTCCGACAAGTGCTACAGACGCACCTGCAAGTAAGATAATAATGATAAATAGAATGGTTTTAATAACAATAATTTTTTGACCTAGTCCAATAGCTACTTCTTCACTGAAACTAAGAACTGTCAATTTTTTTGCTAGTAAGATGGCGATAAAGATACTAATTGAAATGACTGGAATAATAATTTTTAATTGTCCCCAAGTTGTTCCAATTACGCCCCCAGCAGTCCAAAGTGATACCTCTTGTGAAATTTTAAAATAAATGCCGACACCTTCTGAAATTGCAAGCAAAAATGCTGAAACGGCAGCACCAGCTAATACAATTCGAAGAGGGGAGAGTCCACCTTTTTTCATCATGCCAATGCCAAATACCATAATTGCGCCAATTGCAGCACCTATAAAGCAAGCAAATGTTAAGTAAAGATAGCTGATGGAAGGGTTGAAAGCAAGTGTTAGTGCAAGCGCAGCATTTGCTCCACCAGATAGCCCTAATAATCCAGGATCGGCAAGTGGATTTCTTGTTAATCCTTGCATAATTGCTCCAGAAACAGCAAGTCCAGCTCCTACAAAAATAGCAGCAACTTCACGGGGCAAACGTATTTCGCGAATAATAGATATTTTATCCCCTTTAGCGGAGGAAGTGAGTGCTAACCATACGTCTTTTATTGAAGTATCTGCAGCACCTAATACCATTGCCACCATAAAAATAAGAAAGAATGCAATTATGCTTAAAATTAATTTGTATGTAAAAGCTATAGAACGTGTATTGTCATGTTCTTTTGTCATTCGTTTCACATCTTTTCTTTTCATAGAATAAAGGAAGAGGAATTCTTAATTTAAGAATTCCTCATGTTTGTATTATTTACCAAGAAAGCTCTTCTTGAAGAAGTCCAGTTGGAAATCTAATGTAAGTGGATCATTGAAATAGAATTCCATCATGTTTGCTTCGTATACGCGATTATTTTTTACTGCTGGGATGTTTTTATATGATTCTGTCTCTTGGAATGAGTTATCAGTATCTTTGTTTTTACTTACGATTAAGTAATCACCAGCAAACTCAGGTAATACCTCAGTAGATAATGCGTAGTAACCTTCTTTTAATGCTTTTTCTTTTACCTTTTCAGGCATTTTTAATTTCATTTCTTGGTACAGAATTTCTGTTCCACGGCCCCAGTTCTCGCCGTATACATAAAGCTGTTTGTTGAAGTTTTCTACAACAGACACTGTAGCATCTTCACCGATTTTTGCTTTAATTTCTTTACCAGCTTCTTGTGCACGTTTCTTGAAGTCATCAACCCAAGTTTTTGCTTCTTTTTCTTTGTTTAATAACTTACCAATTTCTAAATGCTGTGTTAAGTAATCAACTTTTCCGTAAGTGTATGTTACAGTAGGAGCGATTTTCTTTAACTTATCAACATTTTTAATATTTTCTAAACCGATGATTAAATCTGGATTTAGTTCAGCGATTTTTTCAACATTTTCATCTGATACTTCAGCAACATCTTTAAGTTTGCTATCAAAACGTGGGTTTTGTTTAGACCATGAATCTACCCCAACAAGATTTACACCTAATGACATTACGTTACCAGCGAATGATGATAAAACAACAACGCGTTTTGGATTTGCAGGAACTTCTACTTTACCATTTTCAGATTGGTATGTAATTGTTTCTGATTTACTACCTTTTGCATCATTCTTTTTGTCTGTAGAGCCATTGCTACAAGCGCTCATAACAAGGACGAAAAGAACTGTTAGTGAAATAAATAACTTTTTCATCGTCTGTCTCCTTTAAATAGATGATATGTGTATACAATAATTTGTTTAATTGCAATCTTTTTGAAAGAGTAGTGGTAATACAAAATATTTATTAAAAATCTTGAATGTGAGATATCACAATATAGTATTAACCATACTAATAAAAGAAGATGTAATCTCAAATTTTCTAATTATTAACAAATTGATAATGATTATCACTATTGATTCATTAAATAATATAATTTTATCTAGTTTTATTGTCAATAGTAATTTTAATTGTAAATTTTGCGGAAACAGGTTATATTTTATTGAGAATGATAATCAATGATTAGTAGCTGAGGAGTGAGCACGAATGAATCGAGAAGAATTGTTTGATGTAACTGTGATAGGTGGAGGACCTGCAGGGCTTTATTCAGCTTTTTATAGTGGACTCAGAGAAATGAAAACGAAAATAATAGAATTTCAACCACAGCTAGGTGGAAAAATACATGTTTATCCAGAGAAGATGATTTGGGATGTAGGTGGACTATTACCAGTTACAGGTGATAAATTAATTGAGCAACTTGTACAACAAGGGTTAACATTTCAGCCGGAAGTTGTATTAAATACAAAAGTAGAATCGATTATTCGTAATAAAGATGGCACTTTTACGTTAAAAGCAAACGATGGAAAAGAACACTTTTCAAAAACAGTTATTGTGGCAACTGGAAGTGGTATATTGAAACCACAAAAGTTATCAATTGAAGGTGCTGAGCGATTTGAAGTATCGAATTTAAATTATACAGTGAAATCTTTAAAGCGTTTCAAAGATAAAACGATCATTATTTCCGGCGGAGGAAATTCTGCCGTTGATTGGGCAAATGAATTAGAACCAATCGCGAAAAAAGTATACGTAACATATAGAAAAGAAGAATTATCTGGTCATGAAGCACAAGTGAAGCAACTGCTGAACAGCTCAGCTGAGTGTTTCTTTCATACATCGATTACAAAATTAATTGCTGGTGATAGTCATGAAGCGATTGAATATGTAGAATTAACGAATCATGAGACAGGTGAAGTTTCTCATTTACTGATTGATGAAGTTATTATTAATCATGGATATGAACGTGACATTACATTATTAGAAAATAGTGAGTTAGACGTTGCGATTATAGATAATTTTTATATTGCAGGGAATGCAAATAGTGAGTCTTCAGTAGACGGATTATATGCCGCTGGGGATATTTTAAAGCATGAAGGAAAATTACACTTAATTGCGGGAGCATTCCAAGATGCTGGAAATGCTGTAAATAAAGCGAAACAATTTATTCAGCCAGATGCAAGTGAGTATGGAATGGTTTCTTCGCATAATGAAGTATTTAAGAAGAGAAATCGTGAATTGATTAAACAGATGATGAAATAGTAAAGGAACAAGTATACCCCCATTTACTTCTCTATTCAAATGACGAGAGAGATAAATGGGGGTTTTCCTGTTTACTATATTTTCAATCATTATAATGACACCGGTTTCATCAGTTCATGTGAAATGAACGTTTTATTTGTAAATCCTCCTATAAAACAATGAATCTATGTTTTGCTGACGCAGAACAGTATTACATTATGCTGTTCCTTTAGCTCGTTCGTTAGGAAATGGCATATTTAATATAGAAGCAATGTACTGTTTTCCATGCATTCGAGCTAATGATTCTAATATTTGGCGAACACGTTTTGTAAGATGACCTTGTTTTTTTATTTCCTCACAATATGCGTCATAGAAAACGTATTTAGCCCAAAGGAAATCATCTTGTTGGAATAAGAAATGATTTTTGTACCATTCTCCAATTGTATGGTAACAATTGTTTTCCTGTATTGCTGCACTTTGAGAAAGAATACGATCAGATAAAGATGCAGTTAAATGAGAAATTGTGTTTTCTGTTTCAATTTGTAATGTTTTTTCTAACATTGTAATGATGTGACGAGTAGCCATATGTTAACTCTCCTTTGTGTAAATGGGTAATACCATTCTATATTTAAAAAATTCTTACTATATACTATTATACAATATATGGAATGCATCTACCTGCTTTTTAGGTTGCATTTACAAAATCTTTTTTATTTGTTTACAAAAATAAAGTAAGATACAGTATATAGGAAAAAATAATAAAGGAATGAACGAGTTGTATATAACAGTAGAAGAAGCTGCGGAGTATTTGAATTTACCAAAGTCGTATATTGAAGAGTTAATTCAGCAAAAGAAAATTCGTGCACTATTTGATGGAGAGCAATATTTATTAAATAAAGAACAATTCAATACACATTTAGAACAAATGGAGAAATATAAGCAATTAGTGGAAGAAATATTGAACGAACCCATTCCAGAAGATATGGATGTTAAAGACGAAGATTAAACTATGGGAAATCCCTTATGAAGATATGCAGAAATGTATCTTCATAAGGGATTTTTTGTTTAAAGATATTAAAGCATAAGGAGTTGTTAGCCTTTCTTCAAATTTTGATAGGTAGTAGTCTACCATGTTAAAAGCATATTTTTTTCTAGCTAGGACAAACATAGAGAACGTAACCTGTACAGATACATATACTATCAGTGCAAAAGCTTATAAATTAATGGAAGGGGTTTTCTCGTGAGTTTATTTCATTGTGATTTCTTGGAAGATTTAATTGGATCTTTTGTGAGAGTAAACAGGGGTGGTCCAGAATCTCAAAAAGGAACAATAGTCGCAGTATGTTCGGATTACTTTGTATTAAAGAATGAAAAAGGAGAGCTCTATTACTATCAGATTCGTCATCTGAAAAGCGTTACAAAAAATGTGAAAGATTGTAAAGCAGATGATTGTGGATGGTTGGAATGTGAGTGTGAAGGTGACTTTGAAAAGCTACTTCAAAGCTTCAAATATCGTTGGGTGAAAATTAATCGTGGTGGCCCAGAGAAAGTTGAAGGTATCTTACAAGATGTTTCTTGTGAGTTTGTGACATTAATTGTAAAAGAAGAAGTTATATTAGTTGCAGTACCTCATATTAAGAGTGTCACAGTAGCGTGCGAAGAGATCGAAGAAAGTAATAATGAAAGCTGTTGTTCAGGTCGAGAGCGCGCACAAAGACCATCAAGTAGAGGAAGATAATAAGAAAGGAGGATATGAATTTGGAGAGTGTATTATGCTGTGAGCAAATTAAGTGCTTAGTTGGTGAGACTGTAAAGGTAAATCTTCGTGGCCCAGAGAGTCGAGTGGGGGTACTTGTATCGTTAGGAAGAGATTACCTTACATTACAACTCCCTCTTGGTGAATTAGTATATTACCAATTGAAACACGTGAAGAGTCTAGTTAAGAAAGTGAAAGAAAGTAAATGTGATGATTGCTATGTTTCATGTTTCTGCTCTGATGATGATACTTTTGTCGATGTATTATGTGACTTGAAGTATAAGTGGGTAAAGATTAATCGTGGCGGCCCAGAGTGTGTAGAAGGCTTATTAAGTGAAGTGCATGAGGAATGTATTACACTAGTAAACTGTGATGAGGTCATTTATATCATTAATTATCATATTAAGAGTGTGAGTCAAGTAGTTAAATGTAAAAAGAATGAAGATGAATAATGTTTAATAAATAAGAGGGGCATTATGAGGGAAAGAGAAGAACAATTTCTTATTTCGATAGTATGAAAAGGAATTACTTACTATTAAGACAGAACTTTGCCCTGATTATTTTTTTTACCGAAGACAGAAAAGAAGAAATTCATAGGAAGGAGGATATAGATGAATGAGTTGAATAAAAATATTGGAGAAAATATATATATTAAATTAATCGGTGAAAAAAGATTTAAAGGTGTATTAATAGACGTAGGAAATGATATCGTTGTTCTTTACAATGGACAAGACTACGTATATATATCTTTATATCATGTACAACATTATAAAATTTTACGACCACATGATGAAGAAGTAGCAAAACCAGATGTTGATTCTGTCATTAAGAGAGAATCTCCTTCAATTTCTTTGAGGAAAGTATTAAGTACCTCTAAAGGGATTTTCACAGAAATTTATGTAGCTGGAAATGCTCCAATACATGGATATGTTACAAGTGTAATGAACGATTATATCGTTTTTTATAGCCCGGTTTATAAAACAGTGTATATATCTTTAAAGCATTTGAAATGGTTAATTCCGTATAAAGAAAATCAAGTGCCTTATGCTCTCAATAAAAATGAACTCCCCGTGAATCCATTAAATATTACGTTAGCTCGAACTTTTGAAGAACAGCTTATTAAAATGGCTGGCAAAATCATGGTGTTCGATTTAGGTGAGGAATCTAATAAAATCGGAAAGATGGCAAAAATTGATGAAGGTCATATTGAAATATTAAAGGCGCGTGATGCGAAAATGTATGTAAATATTCAACATGTAAAATCTGTCCATTGTCCGTAAGTTAATTGAAAGGGCTGGCTTTTTCTTTTATATGTAGAAGAAAAGGTCGAGCCTATTTGTTTAGTTCGATTTGAATATGAGGGAAAAAATGAATTGAATATAAATATGTTAGTATGACTGTTGAAGAGGAAATTTTGTGCGAAATTATAAAAAATATGTACGAGCTATCTTTTGATGTATTCAATTTATTTTTTTGAGGGAGAACTGCTTAACTAATATATTAAAGGGGTTTTGTTGGTGGAGCAGTTTCCAAATTCGTTATCGATTACATTACTTGGCAGTGCTGGTGGAGCAGCAAAAGCAGTTTTAGCGATTTTAAATCAAGCGATAGTAAATGAAAAAGACCCGATTTATGAAGTCATAAAGAATGTTACATTTTATTTGGTTGATATAAAACAAAAAGATAGGACGTATTATGACGAGTTGTTTCCAAATTTGAAAGATCAATTGTTTTTATCCGAAATAGACCTCCAAGATGTAGTGACATTTAAAAAGCATTTAAAAGAAAGTAGTACGAGCGTTGTTATTGATGTTTCGGGGGCAGATACGATCAGAGTATTAAGCTGTTGTAATGAACTTGGAATTTGTTATATTAATTCAGCTTTGGAAAACGAGGCAGTAGATCAGGACGATAGTTTAATCGGCTTTCAGCTTACGGAAAGATATACGAGATTTGAGAAGGAAAAAGATAAATTTACAAATACAAAAGCAATTATAGGCTCAGGTATGAATCCAGGTGTCGTGCAATGGATGATTGTTGAACTTATGAAGGAACGCCCGAATGAAAAGCCAAGAGCATGCTATATAGTAGAACATGATACGTCATTTTTGAATGATACAGCACTTATAAAGCCTCATACACTGTATGCTTCATGGGCAGTAGAGCGATTTCTAGATGAAGCGATATGGAGTTATCCGATGTATATGAGTCATCGTCGTCCTCTTTACTTTTATGAAGATGTATATGCTTCAGAGTATAAAGTAAAGTTGGGAGAGAAAGAGTTTTATGGTTGTTTGATGCCGCATGAGGAAGTTTTAATTTTAGGGAAAAACTTTAACATGGAAGTAGGGTTTCTTTACCGAATTAACGAGTATACAACAAATATAATTAGACAGAATTTAGATAAGGTAGAAGATCTATGGAATTGGAATCGTAAAGTATTTAATCCAGCCGAAGAAGAGATTGCGGGCGAGGATCTAGTCGGTGTATTACTCGTTTATGAAAATAGCGAGACCTATATGTATAACGTGATGAATAGCAGTCAAGTTTTTCATAAATATAAAACGAATGCGACATACTTCCAAGTAGGATGTGGCATTTATGCTGGCTTGTGTAGTTTACTGTTCGATAACTTTAAACAAGGTGCCTATTATGTAGAGGAATTATTATTAAATACAGAAAGTAAGTACGGAGAATATTTGAATTTATATATGAATGATTTTGTAGTTGGTGGAAATGACTTTACGGATGGATTGCTACATGATCGAGTAAGGTGGATATAAATTGTGATGAAAAGGAAGGGGAAATCTCCTTCCTTTTCCCGTTATAAGGTTACAGATTGCTCTGAAAGTAATTTCATACTTATAATTTAATGAGATAATATGTAGAGTTTTTGTATTGATCATGAGGAGTAGCAAGGAAGTATTGCGATTCAAAGTAGCGGAGAGCTAGGAATGAAAGTGGAGATTTTTTACCGATAGCATAATGCGCTAGAAGAAAATATTTTTCAGAAAAGTGTTCTTGTTGCGTAAATATAAACATTTTATAAAATGTTTCAAGAAGGGTTTTTTTTATAAAATACTTCGTTTATAATGGAGGAAAATATCGACATGAGATTTGTTATTCATGTAACGGTTCGGTAGTGTTAGAAAAAGAAGGGGTGCACGCGCATCCTTTTTTCTATGCAGATATTATGAAAGAGGTGGTATGATGGAATTAACATTAAATTCGACTGTATGCTTGCACACAATTCAATTTCGAAAAGAGCAAAAGAATTATATTGTAAAAGATACAATTACAGGAGAAAAATATGAAATGCCGCCACTTTGGATTGATGCATTGGCAATGATGCGTGACGGTTTTTTATTAGGGGAAATTGAGGAGAAATTAAAAGAAGAGTATCCGGAAGAAGAAATAAATATGTTAGCATTTACGAGGCAACTGTTAGAGCTAGAGCTTGTCGGAATGGTCGATGGGGAAGAAATAGCTTGTACAAAGAAGAAAGAGAAAGATTATTTAGCTTGGTTACGTCCTCGCGTTGAGCAATTCTTTCTTAGTTTAAATAAAAGAAATAGAAGCAAAGGTCAATGATGATCTTTGCTTTTTTGTATAGTTTGTTTAAAAAATTACAGCGAATGCTCTTGCGAAAGCACCGTCGCTATTTTTAATTTTTAAAGGTGCCGCTGAGAAAAAGAAACGTTTCGCATTAATGGCATCTAAGTTTGTTAAGTTTTCGATTAAATAAATATTATTCCCAAGTAGTATGTGATGAATCGGTGATGTTTCTGTCGTTACCTCGTCAGGAGAAATGAAATCTAAACCGACAGATTTTACTTTTAATTGAACTAATTCTTCAGCTAATTCTTCGGAAAGATAAAAGGCTTCTTGTTCATACGCTTCTGTATTCCATTTATTAGATAGGTTGGAATGGAAAATGACAATATCACCTTCTTTTATGTCAGCATTGTGTAATACTTCTTTAGGTAGTTTTCGTTTTTGTACATGAGTTACATCAATAAGAACAGCTTCACCTACAAATTGATCTAGGGGCAATTGATCAATAGTCGTTGCGCCTGAAATGAAATGAGCAGGAGCATCACAATGTGTACCAACATGAACGACAGAATGAAAATCTGTAACTTGATATCCTGTCTCTTCAACACTTGTAATGGCTTCTAAATTGATTTTTGGTGTTCCAGGAAATTGAGACATATTGTTTTCAAATGTTTGGGATAGGTCAATTACTTTCACTTTAAATACCTCCAAGTATATATTTTGAAATATAAAAAACTCACCTTTCATAATCAAGAAAGATGAGTTTTGCACACAATAGTTACGTTTTATCTTTCAAAATGCAATGCATTTTGCAGGAATTAGCACCTATTCAGTTTGTATAAACTGAGGTTGCTGGGCTTCAAAGGGCCGGTCCCTCTGCCTCTCTTGATAAAGGTATATTCAATTTAAAGTTCTGAATTTTCGTGATATTAAAATTGTAATTCATTTCCTTTTTCTGTGCAACACAAAATAGGTATTCACCCAAATAAAGTTGCTCGCATATTGTAGCTTATGTAAATAGAATGCTGCGAAGGAGTGAGTGCAGTGACAGGGAATGTATTGAATTATTATGCTGGTGGAAATACAGCTAGAGGATTTCATAATTTATATGAAGAGAATTTAAAAGGACTAAACAGATTATTTATTTTAAAGGGTGGACCTGGAACGGGAAAATCTTCTTTAATTAAGGCAATAGGTCGTGAATGGGTTGAAAAGGGATATGATATTGAATTTTTACACTGTTCTTCTGATAATAAATCGGTTGATGGTGTCATTATCCCGAAGTTAAAAGTAGGAATTGTTGATGGAACATCACCGCATGTTATTGAGCCAAAAATGCCAGGAGTTGTCGAGGAGTATATTAATTTAGGAATTGCTTGGGATTCAGATAAGTTAAGAAAGCAGAAAGTGGAAATTGAACGATTTGTTTCAGAAGCAAGCAAAGCTTTTCAAGCTGCTTACGCTCGTTTTAACGAGGCATTAGTTATACATGATGAGTGGGAGAAAATATATATTAGTAATATTGATTTTAATAAAGCGAACGAACTAACCGAGCAGCTCATTCAGAAATTATTTACAGATAAAGTTGGGAAACAATCGCTTGTGAAACATCGGTTTTTAGGAGCAGCTACACCGAAAGGAGCAGTTGATTTTGTTCCTAACTTAACAGAAGGATTACCACATCGTTATTTTATAAAAGGACGCCCAGGTTCTGGGAAATCAACAATGCTCAAAAAATTAGCTAAGGTAGCAGAAGAAAAAGGATTTGAAGTTGAAGTATATCATTGTGGGTTTGATCCAAATAGTCTTGATATGGTTATCGTAAGAGAATTAGGGTTTGCGATTTTCGATAGCACCGCACCACATGAATATTTTCCGAGCCGTGAAGGTGATGAAATTATAGATATGTATGCCCTTATTGTAACACCAGGGACGGATGAGAAGTATGCGGAGGAAATTCGTGACGTCTCTATTCAATATAAAGCAAAAATGAATGAGGCGATGTCTTTTTTAGCGAAAGCGAAATCAGTTCGTGATAAATTAGAACGAATTTATATTGCTGCTATGGATTTTTCAAAAGTAGATGCATACAAAGAGGAGATTCAAAAAGAGTTTGAACGAATTGCGGTTAGTGTAACTGAAAAGAACAAGTAAAAAATAACGAATTTTGACAGGCTGTCGGAAATTTTCTGACAGCTATTTTAGTATGTAGTAAACTTAGTAATATATTTGTCGAATTTCCAAGGAAATAATCAAAAAATGGAGAGGGTATGAAATGAGAGAGAAAATTAAGTTGGAGTTAGAACGAATTGAGAAAGAAAATGATGTGAAAATTTTATTCGCTGTGGAGTCAGGGAGTCGTGTATGGGGATTTCCATCAAAAGATAGTGATTATGATGTTAGATTCGTTTATATGCACCCGGTAGAATGGTATTTATCCATTCATGATAAACGAGATGTAATTGAGTATCCGATTAGTGATGATTTAGATATAAGCGGATGGGATATAAAAAAAGCGTTACAACTATTTGCAAAGTCAAACCCAGCTTTACTCGAATGGATTCGATCACCCATTTTTTATTCGAAAAACTCTAATTTTCCAGAACAGCTTCAGCAAATGAGTGAAAAGAATTTTGATCCAAAAGCAACGATATACCATTACTTACATATGGCTTCAAAAAATTATCGTGAATTTTTGCAAGGTGAGAATGTAAAATTGAAAAAGTACTTTTATGTATTGCGTCCTATTTTGGCTTGTAAGTGGCTAGAGGAGAAAACAACTTTGCCTCCTGTAGAATTCGATCGATTAATTACAGAATTATCAATAGAGCGTAGCGTATTAGATGAAATTGAACAGTTGTTAATAAAGAAAAAGGCAGGTACTGAATTAGATGTTGGATTGAAAATTGAGGTGTTGAATCAATTTTTAGAAGAACAAATTCATTACTATCAGCAATACGTAAAAGGAATTGAAAAGGGATCAGGGATCGATATTGAGAGTTTAAATACATTGTTTCGAGATATGTTGTTTGCGGTATACGAAAAAGAGCACAAGTAAGTTTGTGCTCTTTTTATTTTGTAGGAATAAAGAAAACAGATATAGCTGCAAGAAGACCTGCAAATGAGAATAAGTAAAAATTCCATGCTAAGTCATATTGCATTGTCATAATAATACCGACAAGAATAGGACCAGTAATTGCGCCAACTCGGCCAAGTCCAAGTCCCCAGCCTAAGGAAGTAGCTCGGATATGTGATGGGAAGTATTGTGTTACATATGCATTTAATATTTGAGTAATGCCAACTGATCCAATTCCAGCAAGACCAATTAAAAGATAGATGATTGTAACAGATGGTTTAATTGTTAATAGTCCAATACATATAGCTGCCATAAGATAGGAGATGCTAATAACAATTTTAGCTCCTATACGATCGGCGATTGCTCCAGCAAATAATGCACCGATAGCGGCAGTAATATTTAGCATAAGTAGGAATGATAAACTAGATCCAAGAGGGTATCCTGCCTGTCGCATCATCTGAGGTAACCAAGTATTTAAACCGTATATTAAAAACATACCCATTATATAAGTGATCCAAAAGAGCAGCGTTGCTTTTCTGTATTCTTTTGAGAATAAAGTAAGAAATCCATTTCTCTTTCGCATATTAGATGAGGGTTGATGCGTTTCATCTTTCACATAGAATTCAATTTCAAAACGATTAAGGATTTGGTCAACTTCTTTTTGGCGATTACGTGATAATAAAAATTGAATGGATTCAGGTAAATAACGAATAATGAAAGGAATAAGGAGTAGTGGAATCATGCCGATGCCAAACATAGTTCTCCATCCGAAACCTTCTAACATAAACATAGACAAAATAGCGCCTAACACGATACCTAAAGGATAGCCAGTAAACATAAGAGCATAAATAAAAGATTGTCGCTTTTTTGGTGAATATTCAACAGTAAGTGCTGAAGCTGTTGGAATAACACCACCTAATCCGATTCCTCCGATAAACCGAGATAAACCAAATAATTCGGGAGAAGGAGCAAGTGCAGCTAGGCCCATTGTGATAGAAAAAAGTGCTAAACAGCATATAAGCGTCCATTTCCGTCCAATTAGATCTGTAATGGTTCCAACTAGAATAGCGCCAATAAACATACCAAATAAAGCATAGCTAGCAATTGTACCAGCATGTGCCGGCGAAAGTGCCCAGCTTTTGTCTTCTAGGAGCTTTGGCAGAACGGCACCGTAAATACCTAAATCATATCCATCAGCTAGAATAGCTAGCCAACAAATAAAAACAACAAGTTTTGTAATAGAGCTCGAAAAGATAGTTTCTGTAGACTCTAGATGAGGTGGAGCTGAAGGTTGCATAGTAATCACCCCTTTTAATTTGTAGATGAGTATATTATTTTATTTGGTGTTAATATTTTCCTTCTTGTATCGGGATTTATATGAAAAGGTTTTATAACAAATAAAGAAGTTCAACAGGAATCCTGTTGAACTTCTTTATTTGTTTACTCATTATCAACTCGTTTTAACGGTTGATCTGCCGGACCTTCAATAACATCTCCCTCAATTGAAAAGCGTGAACCGTGGCAAGGACAGTCCCAAGTACAATCACCATTATTCCATTCAACTTCGCAGCCGAGATGTGTACAAGTTGTATCGACAATATGTAATTTTCCATCTTTGTCCTTATAAGCACCTGCTCGTTTCCCGTTAACATGTACGACAGATCCTTCACCAACTTCGAGATCTTCTGGTTTACGTAATGCAGTTTCAATCTTTCCTTCAATTAAATGTTTCGCAACATCAAGGTTTTGGGAGAAGAACGTTTTTATATCTGGATTTGCATGGAAGCGTGATGGTGCATACAGTTCTTTATATGGACTGTCTACTTTTAGAATGGAATCCTTCAGTAAATGAGCGGCAGCAGTTCCAGTTGTCATTCCCCATTTACGATATCCAGTTGCAACAAATATATTTGGATTACTTTCGTTAATATGTCCGATATAAGGGAGCTTATCTAGCGTAATTAAATCTTGTGCTGACCATCTATAAGGAACTTCATCTATTCCAAACGTTGCTTCCGCAAAAGAATAAAGTGCTTCGTAATGAAGCATCGTGTTTATTCCTTGTCCTGTTTTATGACTTTCTCCGCCAATTAAAATTAATTTTTCCCCATTGCTTGTTGTGTAGCGTAAGGAGCGTTTTGGGTCATCAATACTTAAATACATGCCACCTGGATAATCTGTTTTTGCTTTAATAGCAAGAGCATAAGAGCGTTCTGCGTACATTCGCGTAAAGAAAAAGCTATTCGCATCATAAAAAGGAAAGTGTGAACAAGAGACAACATATTCACAAGTAATGCGATGTCCGCCCTTTGTAATGACTTGTGGAGAATCTCCTTTTTCTACATCCATAGCAGTCGTTTGTTCGTAAACTTTTCCGCCCATCTCCACAAACTTTTCTAAAAGTGTTTTCAAATAAAGAAGGGGATGAAACTGGGCTTGATTTTTCATGACAAGTGCAGATTGTACTGGAATTGGAATCGATAGAGATTGAACATAGTCACAAGGTATATTTAATTTTTGATAGGCTTCATATTCTTTCGATAAACTTCTTAATCCCTTATCGGTAGTTGTATATAAATATGAATCTTCATTTGAGAAATTACAGTCGATTTTATATGTTTGCACAGTTTCATTAATAAATTGTAGAGCATGATTATTTGATTCATAGTAAAGCCCGGCCTTTTCCATACCGAAATGATTGATTAATTCATCATAAATAAGATCATGTTGCGCTGTTATCTTTGCTGTTGTATGCCCAGTCGTCCCGTTTAAAATAAGACCAGAATCAAGTAATACAACATCGATGCCTTCTTTTGCAAGTAAATAGGCAGTAGTAATACCTGTAATACCAGCACCGATAACAGCAACTTTTGTCTTTATATTTTCAGATAAAGGGGGAAAAGTCGGGATTTGAGTAGATTCAATCCAATAAGATGATGGGAATTGTGGAAATGTATCGCTTGTCATTAAGGAAACCTCCTGATTTAGAACAATTTTCCTTTTAATATTTCCATATGATATGAAATTCATGTGTGCTGTTTGAGAGGGAGGCTATTTTTATTTAAAAGAAAGATGAAATTATCTTAATATAATTATCAGATGTTGTCGGTATGAAGAGGTAGAAGTTGTGTAAAACTAGATTTAGATGAGTGTATTTGTTGTTTACATAGAGAGTTCTTGAATAAGATAGAGTCTATAGCATGGCAAAGTACGTATATGCATAATGGATGAAACCTTATAAAATCTATGTTTTTTCTTTAGTGAAATAAAGTATAATTATAAAAATATAACCAACTTTTATTACTAGGTCATAAAAGTTATTGACAATGTGGAAATTCTATTGATATGATTTATCATGTGGAAAGGTTGATAGAGAGTAAAAAGAGAAATATTTTTCATTGATAATAAAAGCGAAAAGTAAGTGACGATAGAGTGAGTATATTTTCCTTATAATAGAGGCTTTTTTAATCACCTAGTAAAATCAATCTGGAAGCAAGAATTGATATATGTAAGTTGCGCAAGGCGCGGCATAAGAAAGGGGCAAAAGGATGAAGGAGCTTCATACGTTTGGGTGGTATGCAGCACGTGTATCACCACATTTGCCGAAAAAGGCATTTAAACCAGTTCCTACTCGTCTGTTTGGTGGACTGGCTTATTTGCTTGTGGCATTGGCGGGGTTAATATCGATTGGTGTATTTGAATTGAATGTGTGGGCTAATCTAGGAATTGCGATCGTTCTTGGATTATGTTTTGCTTCACTTGGGTTTTTAGGGCATGAGATTTTACATGGAACTGTTGTAAGAAAGGCATGGCTTCGTGATTTCTTAGGAGCGATTGCATTTATGCCATTATCAACAGGTCCTAAACTTTGGCGAAAGTGGCATAATGCAACGCATCACGTTCATACACAACATGAAGAGAATGATCCAGATGCATGGCCTACACTTGAGAAGCTTAAAAAGAGTAAGTTTTTGAGCTGGGTATATCGCATGCCTCTTCATGTACGTTCATTCTTTAGTTTTCTGTCACTAACAATTCAATTTACATTGCATTCGACTCGAATGTTCTTTCATTTTATAAAAGAGTTTAAGTCATCCAATCAAAAATCTGTATGGCTTCAACTTCTTTTGCCTTGGACTGTTTGGATTAGTTTATTGTTTATTATGGGACCTGGAAAATGGTTATTTGCATATGTGATTCCATTGTTAATTGCTAACTTTATTGTAATGGCATATATCGCAACAAATCACCGCTTAAATCCAATTGTTCCAGTAAATGATCCGTTAGCAAACTGTTTATCAGTAACAGTGCCGCGTTGGATAGACGTTTTACACTTCAATTTCTCATATCATACAGAACATCATTTGTTCCCTGCTATGAGCTCTAAATACTACCCGTTAGTAAAAGAGAAAATTAAAGAAATGTGGCCGGAACGTTATCATGAGATGCCGATGACAAAAGCTTTGGCAGCGCTATGGAATACACCACGTGTGTATTATCAAGGAAGTGAATTAGTGGATCCGCATAGAGAGCATTTCTATGGTTCTTTAGGAAATGGGCTAGATCCTCATAATATTTCATATCGTGAGGAACATATAGAGGAAGAAGAGAGTATTAAAAAAGTAAATCAGTAAAAATTGATATATGTTACAGTGAAAAAGCAAGCCATCTCAGGCTTGCTTTTTCTTATAAAGAGACTTCCTTTTTGTTCTTTGTATGGAATTGGACGGAGTTAGTTTCTTTTCGTTGTAGTCGTTTTTCCAAAAGGTTAACAAGGTAAGTGAATAGGAGAACCAGCACGAGATAATATAAACCAACAATTATGTATGTATCTAATTGTTGGAAGTTACCTGCAGCAATGGATAAACCTGATCCCCATAATTCGGACAATCCTACATATGCAACGAGGGAAGAGTCCTTTAATCCAATAATAAACTGATTTCCTAAAGGAGGAATCGATTGACGGAATGCTTGTGGTAATACAATACGGCGCATCGCTAAAGGATACGGCATACCTAGAGAGCGAGCAGCTTCCATTTGCCCACGATCGACAGATTGGATAGAGCCTCGGAAAATTTCAGTAATATATGCACCGTTATGAATTGCTAAAGCAATGGCTCCTGCCCAAAAAGGAGTAAAAACAACAACGGATGTAATCCCAAAATAGAGAATGGCGATTTGAACAATTAAAGGTGTACCACGAATAATGGCGATGTATACGTGAGCAATACTATTTAAAACTTTATTGTTAGAGATTCGAAAGAAAGCGAATAGTAATCCAATTAGTGAACCGAGTAATAGGGATGTTAGTGTTAATTGTAATGTGACAATAGTAGCTTTTAAGAGTGTGGGATAGGTAGAGATAAAAATTTCAAACATGCGTTTCACCTCATATTGTATAGATTTTAGTAGAGAATGAAATGCCCCACACAAAGTGGGGCATGATTTATGGAAACTTTGAAGGGCTAAATTACTTCGTTTTTTCCTCTTCACCAAGAATATTACGGCCAAACCATTTTTTACTGATTTTTTCATACGTACCATCTTTAATAATTTCATCTAAAGCTTTATTTACTTTCTCGACCATTTCTTTATCATTTTTACGAATAGCAATTCCCATTTCATCAAGGTTTAGTGGTTTTCCAGCTTCTTTTATATTTGATTTACCTTCTTTGATCATGCGTAAACCAACCATTTGATCTGTAATTACTGCGTCGATACGTCCAGGCTCTAAGTCCATAAGTGCAGTAATATCGCTATCGTATTCTGTAATTTGATCTGTATATTTTGCAACGAGGTCTTTAAAGGTACTAGCTTTTACAACACCAATTTTCTTACCCTTTAAATCTTCTGGAGAAGAGATAGATGTATTCTTTTTAGCTACAAAAATTTGGGCGCCAGAACGATAATAAGGATTTGAGAAATTAACAGCTTTTAAGCGTTCTTCTGTAATTGCCATACTGCCCAGTATTACATCATACTTTTTCGCTTTGAGACCTTGGATTAGCGTTTCCCATGGATTTGTAATAGGGGTTGGTTTCATATTCATTTTTTTCGCAAGTGCTTCACCTAGTTCTACATCAAAACCGACAAGTTTTCCGTCATTTTCTTTATAGTTAAAAGGTTTATATAAGCCACTCATCGCATAACGAAATTCTTTTTCACCATTTGAAGAAGTAGTAGCACTTTCCTTACTACAGGCTCCTAGTATAAAGGATGTGCATAATGTAATACTCGCAACAATGGTTAATAGTTTTCTTTTCATAAAACCCCTCCTATATATTGATCATACGGATGGTTTTAAGTATGTTATTGAAATATTTTATTTAGATGATTAGTTGTGCACCGTATGAATGTATTTCTTTTCGTTTGAAACAGAAGTTATATTATAAAACGTTGCGTAAAAATTGTTTCGCTCGTTCATGTGATGGAGCTGAAAAGAATTGTGCTGGCGGAGCATCTTCTACAATTTTTCCATCATCCATAAAAATGACGCGATCAGCTACATCTCTTGCGAAATTCATTTCATGAGTAACAATAACCATGGTCATTCCTTCTTCAGCAAGTTCTTTCATAACTTGCAATACTTCTCCAACAAGTTCAGGGTCTAAAGCTGAGGTAGGTTCATCAAATAGCATAATTTTAGGATTCATAGCAAGAGCTCGTGCAATAGCAATACGCTGTTTTTGACCACCTGATAGGAGATGGGGCGTTACATCTGCTTTATCTTGTAGGCCGACTTTTTGCAGAAGCTGATTTCCGATTTCTTTTGCATTTGCTGCTTCTAATTTTTTTACATGAATAGGTGCTTCTATGATGTTTTCTAGTGAGGTCATATGAGGAAAGAGGTTAAAGTGCTGAAAAACCATACCGACATTTTCGCGGACTTTGTTTAAATTTGAATGCTTTGGATCAATTCGTTCACCTTGTAAGTGAATTTCACCTTCATCGTACATTTCTAAAAAGTTAAGACAGCGAAGTAATGTACTTTTACCGGAACCACTGGCACCAATTAAAACGACAACTTCTTTTTCTTGTACTTCTAAATCAATTCCTTTTAAAACGTCAAGTGAGCCAAATGATTTTACTAGATTTCGAACCTGAATCATACAAAACCCCCAGTCAAAAATATATTTTACAAATGTTGCCCCTTATTTCTGTTATTAGTCACAAATTGTCAGAATCCTTTATTTTTTTCGTGGATTTGATATTAAAGGAAATAATAATTTTTTGAAATCTCTATATCCTTCTATAATGAAAATATGGATAATAATATATAGGTAGTACTTATATTACTTATACAAAGGGGGAAAGAAGAGATGGAAAAAGAAAGGAAGACATTTTCCTTTGGCTTACGTACACAACTTATGCTATTCACTACAGTTTTAGCTTTAATTACATATTCAACAAGTATATTTTTTATTTATGTGATATATGATTATTTTCAAAGTTATGTAAGTCAAACTGCATATAATATTATCGTTATGTTATTAGGGGTAGTATGGTCTGGAATTTTAGCATATGGAGCAGCCATATTTTTAATTAAACCGCTTCGGAAGTTAGAGGAGGCGGCGAGAAAAGCGGCTGAAGGAGACATTCGTGAAGATGTTCCGTTACCGAAGACTGATGATGAAATTAAATCTTTAAGCGTTGCATTTAATATGATGCTTGGGAACTTAAGGGGCATGGTAAAAAATATTGATACAACATTTTCGTATACAAACAATCAAGTACAGCAAATTAGAAAACAAACAGGCGAAGCAACGAAACAAGCACAAGGTGTTTCTGAAACTCTTGCAGAGATTTCTTCTGGCGCTGAGCAATCAGCGGCATCAATTCAAGCGATTGTTTCCGCTGTTGATACAACAACTTCTATTGCAAGTGAAGTAGAAGAGAAAGCAAAACAGTCTGATGAGTTGTCTTCAGAAATGGTTCAAGCTTTAGGGCATAGTACTCGTGTCTTTACGTCTTTAATTCAAGGTATTCAAACATTGGCGAAAGAAAATGAAGATTCAATGCAAAATGTACAGAAGTTAGAGGAAAGAATGAAACAAGTAGAACATATTGTATCTGTTGTGAGTGAGATTGCTAGCCAAACGAATTTATTAGCACTTAATGCTTCTATTGAGGCTGCTCGTGCTGGAGAGCATGGACGGGGCTTTGCCGTTGTAGCTGAAGAAGTACGTAAACTTGCAGATGAAAGTGACCATTCTGCAAGAAATATATCGCAGTTATTACGGAATATGCAAGAGGAAGTGCAACAAGTTGCAACGAAAATGACAGAACAAGTGAAAATAGCTAAAGAAGAGGCGAAACGTGGGGAAGCTACCGAATTAATTTTAAAAGAAATGTCATCAAGTGTTATGGAAGTAGCGGATGCAACCAAGCAAATTAGTGGTTATATGAATGAACAAGTGAACCACATTCATCAAACAGGAGCACAAACAAAGGCCGTAGCAGCAATTGCTGAAGAAACGTCAGCTGGTTCACAAGAAGTAGCACGTGTGACGTTGCAACAATCTAAAAATATGATAGCAATCGATCAATTATTAAAGGATTTAGAGAAACAAGCAACAGAATTGAAACAAACAATTAAACGATTTTCAATGTAAAAGAGAAGAACAGAATACTGTTCTTCTCTTTTTTTAGCTAGATTTAATATCTATAGTTAAAAGATATAAACTATGAACGTTTCCGCAACATTGTTTTCTGTCCCTTTCGGGTGAAATTTATAGCGAGCTATAATATTAAAAGGGGTGTCTTTTATGAAAAAAGAAAAAAGACAACGATTAATTAAACAATTTGTAAAAGAGTATGAAATAGAGAAGCAAGAAAGATTAGTAGAATTGTTAGCAAAAAAAGATGTATTAGTAACACAAGCTACGGTTTCTCGAGATATTCGTGAGTTAAACGTAACGAAGGTACCTTCTCAAGAAGGATTGATGATATATAAAATTTTCTCAGAAGAGCATTTACAAACTGATATAAAATTAAAGAAAAAATTACGAGAGGTTGTTGTGAAAATTGATTGTGTAGATCAATTAATGGTTATTAAAACATTACCTGGAAATGCACATGTTATTGGTGTTTTGTTTGATGAGTTAGATTGGAAAGAAAAAATAGGATGTATATGTGGAAATGATACATGCCTTATAATTTCTCAGTCGAAATCAGATAGGGAGATTTTAGAAGAAAGGTTAAATTTAATTATTTAGATGCAAAATCCTGTTTTTAATTTTTATTAAAAACAGGATTTTTATGTAAATACGGAAGTTAAATATGCAGCATATATGCGTAATATATGTATTTTTTATTGAGAAAGCGAGATAGTTTGGTATAAAAATACATATTCGTATGATTTTAAAAAAATAACTTGTTTAATATTTCACAATGATAATGTGGATGCTTTCACAAAGGTGAAAGTGCAGAGCATTTATTATGTACTTGTAAGACATCAAACATATTTAAAAGGAGGTACAACAAATGAAACATCCGATACATGTTACTTCAGAAATTGGGGAATTACAAACGGTTTTATTAAAACGACCGGGTAAAGAAGTGGAAAACTTGACGCCAGATTATTTGCAGCAATTATTATTTGACGATATTCCATACCTACCAATTATTCAAAAAGAGCATGATTATTTTGCACAAACGTTACGCAATCGGGGTGTTGAAGTTCTTTATTTAGAAAAACTAGCCGCTGAGGCGTTAGTAGATAAAAAACTTCGAGAAGAATTTGTTGATCGTATTTTAAAAGAAGGACAGGCCGACGTAAATGTTGCACATCAAACTTTAAAAGAATATTTACTTTCCTTTTCAAATGAAGAATTAATTCAAAAAATTATGGGCGGTGTACGGAAAAACGAAATTGAAACAAGTAAGAAGACACATTTATATGAATTAATGGAAGATCATTATCCGTTTTACTTAGATCCAATGCCTAATTTATATTTTACTCGTGATCCAGCAGCTAGCGTGGGCGATGGCTTAACGATAAATAAGATGAGAGAACCAGCGCGTAGACGTGAATCATTATTCATGGAGTACATCATTAAATATCATCCAAGATTTGAAAAACATAATGTACCAATCTGGTTAGATCGTGATTATAAATTTCCAATTGAAGGTGGCGACGAGCTAATTTTAAATGAAGAAACAATTGCGATTGGAGTATCTGCTCGTACTTCAGCTAAAGCAATTGAACGTTTAGCAAAAAATCTCTTTAGCCGACAAAATAAAATTAAGAAAGTGTTAGCAATAGAAATTCCAAAATGCCGAGCATTTATGCATTTAGATACAGTATTTACAATGGTTGATTATGATAAGTTTACAATTCACCCAGCTATTCAAGGGCCAAAAGGGAATATGAATATTTATATTTTAGAAAAAGGATCAGATGAGGAAACTCTTAAAATTACACATCGTACTTCTTTAATGGAAGCATTAAAAGAGGTATTAGGCTTAAGTGAATTAGTTCTTATTCCATGTGGAGGAGGAGATGTAATTGCTTCTGCTCGTGAACAATGGAATGATGGCTCGAACACATTAGCAATCGCGCCAGGTGTAGTTGTTACATATGATCGCAACTATGTATCCAATACGTTATTACGGGAACACGGTATAGAAGTGATTGAGGTGCTAAGTTCAGAATTATCTCGTGGTCGTGGGGGTCCACGTTGCATGAGTATGCCAATTGTTCGTAAAGATATTTAGTATAAATAACGGAGAAAGTAGGGATGAAGTATGTTAATGACTAGACCAAATTTAAAAGGAAGAAGCTTTCTAGCAGAAAAAGATTTTACACAAGAAGAATTGTTATATTTTCTAGATTTGGCAGCAGAATTAAAAGAGAAAAAGAAAAATGGAATCCCGCATCATTATTTAGAAGGTAAAAATGTAGCGCTCTTATTTGAAAAAACTTCTACTCGTACGCGTTGTGCATTTACAGTAGCATGTACAGATTTAGGGGCAAATCCTGAATATTTAGGGAAAAGTGATATTCAGCTTGGGAAAAAAGAATCTGTAGAGGATACAGCAAAAGTGTTAGGGCGTATGTTTGACGGAATTGAGTTTCGTGGATTTAATCATGAAACTGTAGAATCTTTAGCACAAAATTCTGGTGTGCCGGTTTGGAATGGATTAACAGATATGTGGCATCCAACACAAACACTAGCAGATTTATTAACAATTAGAGAACATGTAGGGAAACTGAAAAATGTGAAGCTCGTTTACGTTGGAGATGGACGAAATAATGTTGCTAATAGCTTACTAGTTGGTGGCGCAATCGTTGGAATGGATGTACGTATTTGTACACCGGAAACTTTATGGCCTGCACAAGAAGTAATAGATTTAGCAAAAAAATATAATGAACAGGTAATGATAACAAGTAATGTGGAAGAAGCAGTTGCGAATGCAGATGTAATTTATACAGATGTATGGGTGTCTATGGGGGAAGAAGAAAAATTTGCTGAACGTGTCAAGTTATTGAAACCTTATCAAGTAAATATGAAAATGATTAAAGAAACAGGGAATGAAAACGTGATTTTCTTACATTGTTTACCTGCATTTCATGATGTCGAAACGATGTATGGCGAAGAAGTTTATGAGAAATATGGGTTGAAAGAAATGGAGGTAACTGACGAAGTATTCCGCAGTAAACATTCAAAAGTATTTGATCAAGCTGAAAATAGAATGCATACAATTAAAGCGGTTATGGCAGCTACTTTAGGAAACATGGAGTAAAGAAGAAAGGGAGTCTTCCTTTCTTCTTTCTCCTCCTTTAGACACTATCATTCACTATTGCTTTTGTATTGTTATTGCAATTAAAGAGAGGTGAGTGGAATGGGTGAAGATAAGAAACTAGGGTTGTTTACATTAACGGCTCTTGTAGTGGGGTCTATGATTGGCGGTGGAGCCTTTAATTTAGCGAGTGATATGGCAAAAGGTGCTGGTGCTGGAGCCATTATTATTGGCTGGGTTATAACAGGAATTGGGATGATTGCACTTGGATTATCTTTTCAAAATCTAACTGTAAAACGGCCAGATTTAGATGGTGGTATTTTTAGCTATGCAAAAGCAGGGTTTGGTAATTTTATGGGGTTTAATAGTGCGTGGGGATACTGGCTATCTGCTTGGCTTGGGAATGTAGCTTACGGCACATTATTGTTTTCTTCATTAGGATATTTCTTCCCGATCTTTGAAGGCGGGCAAAACGTAGCGTCCATTGTTGGTGCAAGCGTATTATTATGGTGTGTTCACATGTTAATTTTACGTGGAGTTCAATCAGCAGCACTTGTGAATTTAGTAACTACAATCGCAAAATTAGTACCTGTATTTGTATTTATTGTCATAGGAATCTTCGCGTTTCATATTGATACGTTTTTAGATGGATTTTGGGGGCAAACTGGTTCTTTTTCATGGGGAGCAGTTGGCAGCCAAGTTAAAAGTACAATGCTTGTAACTTTATGGGTATTTATTGGGGTAGAAGGTGCTGTTGTTTTATCCAGTCGAGCAAAAAATAGAAGTGATGTAGGGAAAGCAACGGTTATTGGCTTAATTGGTACACTCATCATTTACATTTTAATCACATTATTGTCTCTTGGACTTATGCAACAAGCAGATATTGCTGGTTTGAAAAATCCGGCTATGGCTTATTTATTTGAAAGTGTTGTTGGAAAATGGGGTGCTATCTTTATTAATTTAGGTTTAGTCATCTCTGTATTAGGTGCTTGGTTAGGGTGGACTTTGCTCGCTTCTGAAATTCCATATTTAGCGGCTAAAGATGGAGTATTTCCAAAATGGTTCGCAAAAGAAAATAAAAATAAGGCTCCAGTAAATTCATTATGGATAACAAATGGTTTAATTCAAATGTTCTTGTTAACATTCGTCGTTTCTGATCAGGCGTATAACTTTGCATTCTCTTTAGCATCTTCAGCTATTTTAATTCCATATGCGTTTTCAGCATTTTATCAACTGAAGCATAGCTTAAAGTCTGAGGAAGTAGATCGAAATAAAAATATAGTAATTGGCTTGATAGCAAGTATTTATGGCGTTTGGTTAGTTTATGCAGCTGGTTTAGAGTATCTATTATTAACAATGACTTTATATGCGCCAGGTATTTTTATTTTTTACAATGTTCAAAAGCAAAAGAGTTCGAAGCAAATATTTACTCGAGTGGAATTAGCATCATCCGTAGCAATTGGTGCTTTAGCATTTTTTGCGATTTATGGATTAATTACAGGCAGCATTACTTTATAGAGCTCTGTGAAAACGAAATGAACTGGAGGGCTGAAATATGGCACGAAGAAAAATTGTAGTTGCACTAGGGGGAAATGCGATACAGTCTGGAAAAGCTACTGCGGGGGCGCAGCAAGAAGCGTTGGAAAAAACGGCGGAACAACTTGTGAAAATAATGGAAAATGATGTAGATATAGTAATTGCACATGGAAATGGCCCACAAGTGGGGAATATTTTATTGCAGCAAAAAGCTGCAGAAACGGAAAAGACACCTGCAATGCCATTAGATACTTGTGGGGCAATGAGCCAAGGAATGATTGGATATTGGATGGAAAATGCGATTGAAAAGGCATTGAAAAAACGGAATATAAAAAAAGATGTAGCAACGGTTATAACACGCGTTGTTGTGGATAAAAAAGATGAGGCATTTAAAAATCCAACTAAACCAATTGGTCCTTTTTATACAGAAGAAGAGGCCAGAAGATTAATGGACGAAACAAAAGCAGTGTTTAAAGAAGATGCGGGTAGAGGGTGGAGACGTGTTGTTCCATCACCGAAGCCTGTAAGTATTCATGAACATAAAGTGATTAATTCTTTGGTCGAAGATGGAAATATAGTGATAGCTGTTGGCGGTGGTGGAATTCCAGTAATTGATTCTGAAGAAGGGCTAAAAGGAACTGAAGCGGTTATCGATAAAGATTTCGCTGCGCAAAAATTAGCAGAATTAGTAGATGCCGATACGCTTGTTATTTTAACTGCAGTTGATCATGTGTATGTAAATTATAATCAACCGAATCAAAAAAAATTAGAGCATGTCACAGTGAATCAATTAGAAGAATACATTGAGGAACAGCAATTTGCTGCGGGAAGCATGCTTCCAAAAATTGAAGCTGCTATTAATTTTGTTAATACAAATCCAAAAAGAAAAACAATTATTACGTCTTTAGAAAAAGTATATGAAGCACTAGAAGAAAAAGCCGGTACTATTATTTCAAAACAAAATGTATGCATGTATGTTTAAATCATTATGTACGCTACTTATTATTGAAAAAAGAATGAAGTTAGTAACTTCATTCTTTTTATTGATTCATATTTTTTGTACGTATTGTTCATAAAGTTTTCATGATGAAATCTGAATATATAAGTTAGTTATGATAAAATTCATATTGAATACGCTTTCTTGATTTTTCGCTCCAACATACAGCAAGAGAGAGGGAATTTTATGAATAGACGGAACGTAGTTAAGGATTTAAAGCAGTTCGAATTATTTGCTCATTTAACAGAAAAGAAATTGAAAGGTTTGACGGAGTTTGTCTATTGGCGAACTTATAAAAAGGGTCAATTTTTATTTTTAGAAGGGGATTCAAGAGAAAGAATTTACTTCATGTTAGATGGATTTGTAAAGTTAGAGCGGGTAAATCAAAGTGGGAATTTATTATATGATGACTATGTAAAGAGGTATTCTATTTTTCCTTATGGCGGTATGTTTACAGACAGAGGATATAACTATACGGCAGAAGCGATGACAGATGTAGAGGTCTATTATATTCCGACAGTAATTTTCGAAGATATGGTAAAATCTAGTAGGACACAATTAATGTATGTTGTTCAGCAATTATCATCGATATTAAAGCTAAACGAAAATCGAGTACAAAATATTACAATTCCTAATGCACAAGATCGGGTCATTCAAACATTAAATTATTTAATGCAGGATTTAGGAGAACAGAGTGGCGAAACGATTGTAATTTCCTGCCCACTTACAACCATTGAAATATCGAAAATATCTGGTACGTCTCGAGAGACGGTTAGTAGCGTATTAAAACAATTAAAAAATGATAGTATTGTTACAATTCTAGATAAAAAAATTACAATACATAATCCAACATATTTTGAGGAAATCTCTATGTGAAAATTGTAGATTGATTTTTTAATTCATATTGTATATTAATAAGGTTCTTTATATATTTATAAGGAACTTTTTTACGTTATCCTCTATAAAAAGATTGTATAGTATAGTAATAATAGCTAAAATCGATAATAAAAACAAAGTGAAGGGGGAGAAGGAATGATTCGCATTGAGTATGATCGATTAGTAGCTATTTTTTACAGTATAGGGGTTTTATTATTATTAAAAATTCCAAATGATAATGAATTAATAGGGGAAGAGCTATTTAATTTCTATAAGGTTCCGATACATACAGATATTTATATGAATTACAAAGTTTCAAATATATTGATTGTTTCTTTCGTACTACATGTAATTGCATTTATATTATTTTTGAAATGGCTAGGAAAAAAGGAGTCTAGTACATTTAGAAAAATGAATAAGATAAAAGTAGTAGGTATTAGTATTTTGATTTTAATGATGCCGTTTATTTTAAATAACATCCTTCAGACATTGAATAAAACATGGTACTACGCAGGAAAAACAGGCGTAGAAGCAATAGAATATAAAAAAGATGATAGCCAGTGCAGGATGGAGAAAAATGGAGAGGATATCGAACGAAAGTGCATCGTTACTTTAAAAAATTATCGTAATCATTCACAAGCATTAAAAGTTGTTTTATATGAGGATTCAAAAAGTTATCCAGTACCAAATCCAATCTATTTACAAAAACATGAGACAAAGCGAGTCGAATTTCAAATTCCTGTTGTTTATAGTAGCGGTATTGAAAAAGATGAAGTTCCAAATATTAAAATACATTCACTGCATGAAGATGATACGAAATAAAATTAATCCGTAAGTAAAAGTTTATGAGTAGGAGCAATAATTTGAAACGATATAGAAAATCAACTTGAATCATCCAACATGCTGCGAGGTAATAGCATATTGGATGATTTTTTATTGTATCCCTTTTCTTACGTATGAAAAGGAGGGATACTTTGTTGAAAACGAAAAACATTGCAAGGATCATATATGGTTTTCACTTTACGTAATCTTTGAAAGTTAGGGCCATAATAACTAGTTTGCCAATTTTTAATGTCGATATCGGGCCAATTGACATAGTCACCTAGTGTATAAGGGTCTAAGATTTCTCGTAAATCTTTAACCCAGCGTATATTTCGATTTTCTTCATCATCACATTTCCAAGAGGTAATGTATTCTTGCGCAATAATTGCTTTGCGATGGAAATAAGCTGTTTCAGTAGGCGGAATATTTTCAACAGCACCTACGAGCGATTGGTGCCAAATACTCGCATCTTTATTTGGTGCATGTGAAAGAAAATACTGCATGATTTGAATTCCTTTAAGAGGAATAGGTTTATATACGTAGGAACCGGAGCGCTTGAAGTTTTCAGGGATGTTACCACTGTTAAAAAATTCAACAGCCTTTATATAAGGAACTTCATCTATAAAGAGAGAGGGGGTACCAGTTTCAAGAAGAGGAGATAATAAGGAATGGAGTTCAGAGGGAGAGCCAACAAATTCACCTTGTGCTTCAATTTTGTTTTGTTGTTTTGTGAATAATTCAATTGATGAAGTGAGACGTTCGTCTACATAAGGCGCCCAGTTTTGCCAAGCTTGAAAGGCAGCAATAAAATCTTTCCATTCCCATGTAATGGAGAAGATTGATACATTTTTTATAGGGTGTACGCGAAAAGTCAAAGAAGTAATAATTCCGAAGTTTCCACCACCACCACCGCGGCATGCCCAAAACAAGTTATGGTTTTCATGTTCGCTTGCACGAATGATTTTTGCTCCAAATTTACCACATGCTTGTACCATTTCAACTTCTATTAATTGATCACATGTTAATCCAAATAAGCGTGAAAGCATACCGATGCCCCCGCCAAGTGTTAATCCAACAATTCCAACGCTTGCACTTGTACCAGCCGGTATTGTCACACCATAATTTCAAAGCTCTTTATAAACAGTGCCAAGGTTTGCACCAGCTTCAATTGTTGCTGTTAATGTATCTGTATGAACAGTAATGCGATGCATTTCACTCACATCAATAATAAGTCCTCGATTTAAAAGAGAAAAATTTTCATAGTTATGACGTCCGCTTCTTAAGCGAAAGGGTACATGACGTTCGCGTGCCCATTTTAAGGCGTTACATACATCAGTTTTATTTTGGCAAAAAACAATAATGCAAGGGAGTTTTGGAATACTTAAATTTAAGTTCATTCGGGCTATGTCATAGTCAGGATCTGAGGGAACGACGATACGACCTGTTAATTTTGTTTGTTTCAATTTATCACTCCTTTCTAAAAATAAGCAGTGTTTTTATTAATATATGAAAAGCGTATGTATTGTGCGTGGACAAGAGCAGGTGAGGAATGAGATTTGCTCTTGTGAGAAATAAATAAAGCATAAGAATAAGGAATCTACATAGAGTTCAATGAAAACAGTTGCAAACTATTCATATTTTGTTATGATAGTGTTACGAAAACGTTTGCATAAAATTTCCGATGGGATGCAAAAGGAGAGAATGACTATGAATAAAACATGGTGGAAAGAAGCGGTTGCTTATCAAATTTACCCACGTAGCTTTATGGATTCAAATGGTGATGGTATTGGGGATTTACAAGGTATTATTGCAAAACTGGATTATTTAAAAGATTTAGGTATAGATGTAATTTGGATTTGTCCAATGTATAAGTCACCTAATGATGATAATGGTTATGACATTAGTGATTATCAAGATATTATGGATGAGTTTGGTACGATGGAGGACTTCGATGCTTTACTAGATGAAGTTCATAAGCGTGATATGAAGCTTATTATTGATTTAGTTATTAATCATACAAGTGATGAACATCCATGGTTTATTGAGTCTCGTTCATCTAAAGACAATCCGAAGCGTGATTGGTATATTTGGCATGATGGTAAAGATGGTGCGGAACCAAACAACTGGGAAAGTATTTTTAATGGTTCGGCATGGGAATACGATGAAGTAACAGGACAATATTATTTACACTTATTCTCACGTAAACAACCAGATTTAAACTGGGAGAATAAAGAAGTTCGCGAAGTGTTATACGATACAGTTAATTGGTGGCTTGATAAAGGAATTGATGGTTTCCGTGTGGATGCGATCAGCCATATTAAAAAAGAGGATGGCTTTAAAGATATGCCAAATCCAAAAGAACTAAAGTATGTACCATCTTTTGATAAACATATGAATGTGGATGGTATTCAACCTTTATTAGAAGAGTTAAAAGAAAATACATTTTCTAAGTACGATATTATGACTGTCGGTGAAGCGAATGGTGTTAAGATTGAAGATGCTGAGCTTTGGGTTGGAGAAGAACAAGGTAAGTTCAATATGGTATTCCAATTCGAACATTTAAGCTTATGGGATGCAGAAAAGAAGAAAGATCTTGATGTTGTAGGGTTGAAAAAAGTATTAACGAAATGGCAAAAAGGTCTAGAAAATAAAGGGTGGAATGCTTTATATATTGAGAATCACGATAAGCCACGTATCGTTTCAACTTGGGGAGATGATAAACAATATTGGCGTGAAAGTGCGACAGCTCTTGGAGCGATGTATTTCTTTATGCATGGTACACCGTTTATTTATCAAGGACAAGAAATTGGGATGACAAATGTTCAATTCCCAAATATTGAAGATTACGATGATGTAGCAATTAAAAATTTATATCGTGAGAAAATTGCAGAGGGTGTATCTCATCAAGATATGATGGAGATTATATGGGCTTCTTGCCGCGATAATTCACGTACACCTATGCAGTGGAACGATGAGATGAATGCTGGCTTCACAACAGGTGCCCCTTGGTTTGGGATGAATCCAAACTATAAAGAAATTAATGTTGAAAAGCAAAAGAGTGAAGAGAACTCTATTTTCAATTTCTATAAGAAAATGATTGCTTTGAAAAAAGAGCACGATGTACTGAATTATGGTACGTACGATTTACTTTTAGAAGATGATCCGCAAATTTATGCATATACTCGTACATTAAGCGATGAAAAAATCGTTGTAATTAGTAATATCTCAAAAGAGGAAGCTGTATATAATGAGGGTTCATTCGCGATAGAACGCAAACGTTTGCTTTTAAATAACTACGAAGTTGCGGAACATGAACAAGTAACTACAATCACGTTAAAGCCTTATGAAACAAGGGTTTATCGTATTTCATAATAAAAAAGGATGCTCTTAGAGCATCTTTTTTTATGAAAAAAAATAAATTTCTATTGCAAAGTGAAAACGCTTTTATTAAAATAGATTTATGAAAACGGTTGCGTAAAGGGATAAGAACAAATTAAAATGAGGAATCGTTTTCATAAAGGGAACAGAAATTATAATTTAAATCATTATGTTGTTATAAATAAAGGGGAGGAAGAACAGATGAAAATTACGTCTTTTGATTTTTGGCAAAAGTTCGGGAAAGCGTTATTAGTTGTTGTAGCTGTAATGCCAGCAGCTGGTTTAATGATTTCTATCGGTAAGTTAATTGGGATGTCTGCTGGGGATATTAACGCAGTTCATACGATCGCTCGCGTAATGGAAGACATCGGTTGGGCAATTATTACAAATCTGCACATCTTATTCGCGGTAGCAATTGGGGGATCTTGGGCAAAGGATCGCGCAGGTGGTGCATTTGCAGCGCTATTAGCATTCGTCTTAACGAACAGAATTACAGGAGCTATATTTGGCGTAAACGCTGAAATGTTAGCGGATTCAAAAGCGAAAGTTTCTTCAGTATTAGCAGGAGATTTAATTGTAAAAGATTACTTTACTTCTGTACTTGGTGCACCAGCATTAAACATGGGAGTTTTCGTAGGGATTATCACAGGTTTCTTAGGAGCTACTTTATATAACAAATATTATAACTATAACAAACTGCCACAAGCATTAGCATTCTTTAACGGAAAACGATTCGTACCATTCGTTGTAATTGTTTGGTCTACAGTAACTGCAATTGTATTATCACTTTTATGGCCATTCATCCAAAGTGGATTAAATGAATTTGGTCGCTGGATTGCAGCTTCAAAAGATAGTGCACCAATTGTTGCACCATTTGTATATGGAACGTTAGAGCGTTTACTATTACCATTCGGTTTACACCATATGTTAACAATTCCGATGAACTATACAGAGCTAGGTGGAACATATACGATGTTAACTGGCTCAAAAGTTGGACAAGTTGTAGCAGGACAAGATCCTTTATGGCTTGCATGGATTACAGATTTAAATAACTTATTAGCAAATGGAGATACAAAAGCATATAACGATTTATTAAATAACGTTGTACCAGCTCGTTTCAAAGCTGGACAAGTTATCGGTTCAACAGCAGCATTAATGGGTATTGCTTTCGCGATGTTCCGTAATGTTGATAAAGAAAAACGTTCAAAATATAAACCAATGTTCTTATCAGCAGCATTAGCAGTATTTTTAACAGGTGTAACAGAACCAATTGAATTCATGTTCATGTTTATTGCTCCAGTATTATATGTTGTATATGCAATTACAACAGGACTTGCATTCGCATTAGCAGACTTAATTAACTTACGTGTTCACGCATTCGGATTTATTGAGCTAATTACTCGTACACCGATGATGGTGAATGCAGGACTAACTAGAGATTTAATCAATTTCGTTATCGTTTCATTAGTATTCTTCGGTCTGAACTTTACATTATTCAATTTCTTAATTAAAAAGTTCAACTTACCAACACCAGGACGTGCAGGTAACTACATTGATAACGAAGATGAGTCATCAGAAGGAACAGGAAATGTACAAGATGGTTCATTAGCAACAAAAGTTATTGATTTATTAGGTGGAAAAGAAAATATTGCTGACGTAGATGCTTGTATGACTCGTTTACGTGTAACAGTAAAAGATTTAGATGTTGTTGCACCAGAAGCACAGTGGAAACAAAATGGTGCTTTAGGACTTATCGTAAAAGATAAAGGTGTACAAGCTGTATATGGTCCGAAAGCTGACGTATTAAAGTCAGACATTCAAGATATGTTAGGTGCGTAATAATATGAAATTGCTAACTTTAAACTGTCACTCTTGGCAAGAAGAAAATCAAATAGAAAAGATAAAATATCTTGCTAAAGTCATTCAAGAAGAAGAGTACGATGTAATCGCATTGCAAGAAGTAAGTCAGTCGATAGGGGCTAAAAATGTATGCGGTAACAAGAAAGAAGATAATTTTGGACTTTTACTATTAGAAGAGTTAAAAGCGTTATATGTAAAAGATTACAATATTACTTGGGATTTCTCTCATATTGGTTATGATGTGTATGAAGAAGGATTAGCGATTATAACGAAGCATAATGTTGTAAAAGAAGATACGTTCTTTATTTCAGAAAATAAAGATACAACGTATTGGAAAACACGCAAAATTGTAAGTGCAACAATTGCTTATAATGGTAAGAACATCACGTTTTACTCTTGCCACCTCGGTTGGTGGAATGATGAAGAAGAATCATTTAAAGATCAAGTGAATCGTTTGATGGAGCGTGTAGATAGCAATGAACTTTCCTTCTTAATGGGTGATTTTAATAATAACGCTCGTTTGCAAGGGGAGGGCTATGAATATATGATGCAAAAAGGTTTGTACGACACATATGAACTAGCAATAGAGAAGGATGAGGGAACAACTGTCCAAGGTGAGATTGCTGGTTGGGATGAAAATAAACATAATTTGCGAATCGATCTAATATTGTGTAACCGAAGTGAAAAAGTTCGTTCTTCAAAAGTTATTTTTAATGGTACAAACCGAAATGTAATTTCAGATCATTTCGGTGTAGAAGTACAAGTAGATATATAATAGAAGAAATCCTCACAGATGATAAAAAGCTGTGAGGATTTTTTTAGGAATACAAGTATTTCCAAGAGAAAATACTTGTATTTTTTATGACATTTCCTATATATTTGTTATTATTGAATGTAAAACCGATTTGGTCATTTTGTATTCATACTTTGACTGACTTCGTTATATAATGTAGTAAGTCAAAGTTAATGGGAAAAAATAGTTCGTTTTTGGTTAATCCACGATGTAGAAAGTGATATAATTGCAAAATGTATGTATCATTTTCTAAAGAAGGAAAAATATATAATTAGGTGATAACTTCTATGAAACAAATTTGGCGTATTTATAAGACTGATTTACGGAATGTAGCTAAACATTGGGCTGCAATTGTTATTGTTGTAGGGTTAATGATTTTACCATCGTTATATGCATGGTTTAACATTAAAGCTTCTTGGGATCCATATGGAAATACAAAAGAAGTTCCCATTGCAGTTTCTAACCAAGATGCAGGTTCTAATTTAAGAGGGAAAGATATCAATATCGGGGACGAGATTGTAGATTCTCTTAAAAAAAACAAAAATCTTGGCTGGAAATTTGTAGATGAAAAACAGGCAATTTACGGAGTGGAACGCGGGGATTACTATGCAAGCATTACGATTCCAAAAGACTTCTCTGAAAAGATTGCAACTGTTCTGGACGAAAATCCACAGAAACCAGAACTTGATTACTATGTAAATGAAAAGGTAAATGCGATTGCACCGAAGATTACAGCAAAAGGTGCATCAGGTATTACAGAAGAAATTAGTAAAAACTTTGTTAAAACAGCGAACGGTGAGATTTTTAAAATTTTCAATGACCTTGGAATCGATTTAGAAACAAACTTACCAAGTATCGAGAAAGTAAAAGATCTTGTATTTAAACTAGAAGCGCAGTTCCCAGAAATGAATACACTTATGGATAAGGCGTTAGATGATGCGACTCGAGCAGAGGATGTTGTGAAAGTAGCGCAGAAAGAATTGCCGGTTGTAGAGAGTGTTATTAATGATGGGCAAGAAGCGTTAGGGAATTTAGATAAGTTCTTTGCAAGACAAGATCAAACATTGAAAAATGCTCCAGGGACGATAAGAAATGATTTAGTAGCAGCAAAAGGTGTTATGGATAGTGCAGCTGCATTTACTGATTTTCTAATGAATCCAGGTGTAGAATTAAATATTCCTGACTTGTCTGGAATGAATGGATTACCTGAATTCCCAGCGAGACCGGATCTTTCTAAGTTAAATAGTGATGGTTATAAGAGTATAGCGCAAAGTATTAATCAAACAGTAAATAATGTTTTAAGTTCATCACGTGCAGGAACAGCGTATGCACAAAGTGTTATGGATGGATTGCAAAATGGAAGCGTTGATCCAGAGATAGCTAAGAAAAATATTTCGACTATATCTAATAATCTTCAAACGCATATCGACAATCTTTCTTATGTAATTGATGTTATGGCTCGTTTAGAGCAAGGGGCTCAAACTGAGTTTGGACAAAATTTCTTTAAAACAAGAAAAGAGCATTTAACGGATATTAAGAATGGACAACAAGATTTAAATAATCGTTTTAAACGTTTAAACGATTTAATTAGCACAGGTCAAGAAGTTAAACAAGATGTGCGTGATGGAATCAATCAGAAATTAAATGAAACAAATGCTTTAATCGATCGAGCTGAAAAAGATTACAATGAAACGTTTGTAGCTGATTATAAAAAGGCAGTTAGCGCAGTAGATCAAGCTAAAGCTGATGCAAATCAAATATATGATAATGCAAAAGCAGATTATGATAAAGCGAAAAATAGCCTTGAAGGTGCAAAAGCAGATTTACAAAAAGCAAAAGAAGATGTACAAAATAGAGGTATTAACGGTTTAGATTCAACGAAAGTAGCTTTAAATAGCTTAAATGGTCAATTTCAATCTGGAATCGGTTTAATTGATGATATGATTCCAGTTCTAGAAAGTACAAATAAGGTTTTAGCAGATGTAAATAGTGATAAAAATCTTAATAATGGAATTGCAAAATTAAATAAAGCGAAAAGTAGTCTGCAAAAAGGTGTAGATGCAACGAATAAGGGGATTACACTTCTTAACAATGGACAGAAACCTACAAAAGATGTAATTGAAAGTATTAACAACGCTGCGAAGGGCGGTTCAGCTCAGTTAACAGATGTATTATCGACGTATGATTCAGAAATTGTACCTAATTTCAATACAGCAATTGCTCGTACAAAAGAGATGTCGAAAAATACAACTCAAATTTTAAATGAAGCAGACAAAAAGCTTCCAGACGTTAAAAAGTTACTAGAAGATTCATCAAAAGGCTTAGTAGACGGTAAAAAGAAATTAACAGACATTAAAGCTGACATGCCGGAAACTGAGAAAAAGATTAAAGACTTAGCAAATAAAATTCGTGATTTTGAATCTGAAGAGGATATAAAAGACATCATACGCTTATTGAAAAATGATGTTGAAAAGCAAAGTGACTACTTTGCGAATCCAGTAAATTTAAAAGAAAATAAATTATTTGCGATGCCGAACTACGGTTCAGCAATGTCACCATTCTATACAGTGCTTGCATTATGGGTAGGCGCATTATTAATGGTTTCATTATTAACAGTAGAAGTACACGAAGAAGGCGCGAATTATAAGAGCCATGAAATTTACTTCGGACGTTTATTAACATTCTTAACGATAGGTCTTTCACAAGCGTTTATCGTATCAATGGGAGATATATTCTTACTCGGTACGTACGTAGTCGATAAGTTCTGGTTTGTATTATTTAGTTTATTTATTGGTGGAGTCTTCGTTTGTATCGTATACTCACTCGTTTCTATTTTCGGAAACGTTGGGAAATCGATGGCGATTATTTTACTTGTACTGCAAGTAGCAGGATCGGGCGGAACATTCCCAATTCAAATGACACCAGCGTTCTTCCAAGCAATTTATCCGTTCTTACCGTTCACATACGCAATTAGTGCAATTCGTGAAACAGTAGGCGGAATGCTTTGGGATATCGTAACGCGAGATTTACTTGTGTTAAGTGCTTTCGTAGTAGTTATGATTGTTGCTGCGTTATTATTGAAAACACCAATTAACAAATCGAGCGAAAAATTCGTTGAGAACGCAAAAGGAAGTAAAATCATTCACTAAAATAAAAGGTTCCTACCGATAGAGGTAGGAACCTTTTTGTTTAATCAAATTTTAATTTCTTTAATGCTTCTGCAAATGGGTTATTTAATGGTTCTTCTTCTTTTTTCTGCTGTTTCATATATTTTTGAACGTCGCGCTTATCAGCTTTGTTTCCAGATTCTTTTTTACGTCTTTCTTGGAATTTGGATAATTTCTCGCGATAGCCACATTTACATGCAAAGATTTGTCCTGCACCTTCACCGCGTAATTCTAACTTCTTCTTACACTGAGGGCAACGAGCGTTTGTTGTACGAGATACATTTTTACGATGACCACATTCACGGTCTTGGCAAACGAGCATCTTTCCTTTTTTGCCGTTTACCTCTAGCATTGGTTTACCGCAATCTGGACAAGACTTTGTTGAAATGTTGTCATGTTTATATTTTTTATCACTGGATTTAATTTCAGAAACAATTTCTTTCGTATAGTTTTTCATTTCGGAAATGAATACTTCTTTTTTCAGTTTACCCTTTGCAATTGCCTCTAGCTTTTGTTCCCACTCACCAGTTAGTGTAGGTGATTTTAACTCTTCTGGTACTAAATCAAGTAACTGACGGCCTTTTGAAGTAATATGAATATCTTTACCGCGTTTTTCAATTAAGAATGAATTGAATAGCTTGTCGATAATATCAGCACGCGTTGCTACAGTACCTAATCCACCAGTTGATTTTAGCGTATCAGCAAGTTGTTTATTTTGCGTATCCATATATTTTGTAGGATTTTCCATTGCTGAAAGTAAAGTCGCTTCGTTAAAACGTGCAGGTGCTTTCGTTTGACCTGATGTTTGCATAATTAATTTTACAGTTAATGTATCGCCTTTTTCGATGCGAGGTAAAAGTTGTTCTTTTACGTCATCAGTTACATCATCATCTTCAAAGCGATTTTCATATACTTCTTTCCAACCGGCATGTAAAATTGTCTTTCCGCGTGCAATGAATGTTTCATTGCCGACCTTTGTGCGTAACGTTAGTTGTTCGTATTCGAATGCTGGGAATAAAACAGCTAAGAAACGTTTTACAACTAAATCATAAATTTTACGTTCTTTATCTGTGAAGGCGGAGAAGTTAACGTATCCTTCTGTCGGAATAATTGCGTGGTGATCGCTTACTTTACTGTCATCAACAAATGATTTATTAGCCTTGATAGGCTTTTGTAGTACTTTATGTGCTAAAGGACGATATTCCCCAACGCCGCACGCCTTTAGACGTTCTGGAAGTGTTCCGACGATATCAGATGAAATGTAACGCGAATCTGTACGAGGGTATGTTAGCACTTTATGTTGTTCATACAATTTCTGCATAATGTTTAATGTTTCTTTCGCAGAGTAACCGAACTTTTTATTTGCATCACGTTGTAATTCAGTTAAATCGTAAAGACCAGGAGAGAATGACTTCTTCTGTTTTTTATCAATTTCCATAACAGTAGCATTATGTTTATCTAAACCTTTTACAATACCATCAATTTTTTCTTTATTAAAACTGCGGCTATTGCCATTTGCATCTTGCCAAGTTAGTTTTAATTGATTTGTCGTTTGAGCTTCGATGCCGTAGTAAGTTTGAGCTTTGAAGTTCTTTATTTCATCTTCACGATTAGCGATCATAGCGACAGTAGGTGTTTGCACACGGCCACAGTTAAGCTGGGCATTAAAGCGAGTCGTTAAAGCTCGAGTCGCGTTAAGACCGATATACCAGTCAGCTTCTGAACGTGCGACAGCTGAAGCGTATAAATTGTCATATGCTCTACCTGGTTTTAAATTTGCGAAACCATCTTTAATTGCTTTATCAGTAACAGATGAAATCCATAGACGTTTAATTGGTTTGTTAATTCGAACCTTATCAATAATCCAACGAGCGACTAATTCTCCTTCACGCCCAGCGTCTGTTGCTACAATAATTTCATTTACATCTTTTCTAAGTAGCTGACTTTTTACAGCATTAAATTGTTTCCCAGTTTGTTTAATAACCGTTAATTTCAAACGCTCAGGTAGCATAGGTAAATCTTCTAAATTCCACTTTTTATATTTCACATCATAGCTTTCTGGATCTGCTAATGTAACAAGGTGACCTAAAGCCCAAGTTACAATATATTTACTACCTTCAAGATAGCCATTTCCTTTTTTATCGCACTTCAGTACGCGAGCAATATCACGTGCAACGGAAGGCTTTTCAGCGATTACAACGCTTTTTGACATATTTAAAACATCCTTTCAAATTTCCATACGTTAACTATAGCATACATCTTCTTGAGATTCAGTTTCGCTCCAGATTTGAACGTTTTTTAATGGGATAACATCTGTTTGAAAGTGAATGATCGTGACAGAACATAATATGCACCATGATGAGACTGTGAGAAATAGAAAAGTAAAGAACTTGTTATTTTAGTAGAATAAGAGTAGACTTTGAAGTAGATGAATACTAAACACATGGGAGTTTGTGGATACAAACTGAGAGTATGACTAGTCCGTCATTGACCATTTGAACCTGTTGGATAATGCCAGCGTAGGGAGAGTGTAAAAGCACATGTTCAGGCACTTTGCGTACGCGCAAAGTGCCTTTTTGTGTATCTCCCATAACTATAGTTAGGAGATGAGAAGGATGAATATGAAAGAAATTAGTAAAGTAGTGGATTTGGTGAGAGAATCTAATCCGCTCGTTCATAATATTACAAATGTTGTTGTAACAAATTTTACAGCTAACGGTTTGTTAGCGTTAGGGGCATCGCCTGTAATGGCGTATGCAAAAGAAGAAGTGGCAGAAATGGCTAGCATTGCTGGAGCGCTAGTATTAAATATGGGGACACTTCGTCCTGAAGAAGTAGAAGCGATGTTACTTGCTGGTAAATCTGCAAATGTGAACAATGTACCAGTACTGTTTGATCCAGTTGGCGCAGGAGCAACGTCGTATCGAACAGAAGTTGCGAGACATATTCCGGCTGAAATTGAATTAGCGATTATTCGCGGAAATGCAGCTGAAATAGCGAACGTAATTAATGAGAGATGGGAAATTAAAGGGGTAGACGCTGGTGCTGGAAATGGTAATGTCGTAAGTATTGCAAAGCAGGCAGCAGATGAACTAAATACAGTTGCAGTAATTACTGGAGAAGAAGATGTTGTTACAGATGGAGAGCGAACGATTGTTATTCAAAATGGTCACTCTATTTTAACAAAAGTTACGGGAACTGGTTGTTTGCTAACTTCTGTAATAGGAGCATTTGTAGCGGTAGAAAAGGATTATGTAAAGGCAGCGATAGCGGCATTAACGTTTTATGGTGTAGCCGCGGAACTAGCAGCTGCTAAGACAGTAGAAAAAGGACCTGGTAGTTTCCAAATTGAATTTTTAAATCAGTTAGCGAATACCACTTCGGGTGATATAGAGAAGTATGGGAAGATTGAGGTTATATAGTAAGGAGGGAAAATAAATGTCGCGTATTTCAAAGGCAGAAATGTCTAGGTTGTTATCCGTATATTTTATTATGGGAAGTAACAATTGTACGAAGGATCCACTACAAATATTGAAAGATGCACTTGAAGGCGGTATAACAATTTTTCAATTTCGTGAAAAGGGAGAAGGGGCTTTAACAGGAGAAGAACGTATTTGTTTCGCAAAAGAATTACAAGCAATTTGTAAGGAGTATGGTGTACCATTCATCGTAAATGATGATGTGGAACTAGCACTTGAGTTAGATGCGGATGGTGTGCATGTAGGGCAAGAGGATGAAGGAATTACTTCTGTTCGTGAAAAAATGGGGGATAAAATTATCGGTGTATCTACACATACAATTGAAGAAGCACGCTGGGCAATTGAAAACGGAGCGGATTATTTAGGTGTTGGCCCTATTTTCCCAACGAGTACGAAAAAAGATACGAAAGCGGTGCAAGGAACGAAAGGTTTAGCTCATTTTAGAGAACAAGGAATTACAATACCTATTGTCGGAATTGGAGGCATTTCAATTGAAAATACAGCTTCGGTTATAGAAGCAGGTGCGGACGGTGTTTCAGTTATTTCAGCGATTAGTTTAGCTGAATCTGCGTATGAAAGTACGAAGCAGCTAGTAGAGGAAGTGAGTAAGAAGGGGACTTCACACAAATATTAAAGAACATAATGGAAGAATGGACAGTTAAAAATATTTAAACAAACGTTTGATTAAAAAAGCACAAACCCTTTAAAACTTTGGGTTTGTGCTTTTTCTTTAAAACATAATTGAAATTAAGAGCATTCCAATTCCGATAGAAGTGAATGTTGCGATTAGGCCTGGAATCATAAAGCTATGATTTAAAACATATTTACCAATGCCAGTTGTACCAGTACGATCAAAGTTAATGGCAGCAACGATTGTTCCGTAGTTTGGAATGAAGAAATATCCATTTACTGCAGGGAACATCGCGATCAGTAGTGCTGGTGGAATACCGAGTGATAATCCAAGAGGCATTAAAGCACGTACTGTTGCGGCTTGGCTATATAGTAAAATAGATAGAATGAATAATGCGATGGCAAATAGCCATGGCGCACTTGTTACTAGATGCTGAATTGATCCTTGAATCATATTTAAGTTTCCGTTAAAGAAAGTATCTCCCATCCAAGCGATACCGAAAATAGCAACAACTGCTGTTGCCCCCGCTTTAAAGACGTTACCAGACACGATGCTTTCTACATTTGGTTTACAGAAAATAATAATAAGAGCTGCAATCGTTAACATAACCATTTCAATTGTGTTTGGCATGGAAAGACGGGCTAACTTCCCATCAACTATCCATCCTGGACGAAGTGCTTCAAATGAACCGAGAAGTACGACAAGAAAAGTTCCTACTAGGAAAAGGATAACTGATAATTTAGCGCCTTTTACACCAACAAATTCTTTTTTCTCTTCAATCTTAGGAATCATTCCTTCTTTTAATCGTTTTAAGTATTCAGGGTCTTCATTTAATTCTTTCCCCATTTTGCTAGCAACAAATGCAGCTACCATACAAGCGATGAAAGTAGAAGGGATACTTACTTTTAAAATATCTAATAAGGTGATTTTATAGTCAGCTAACATTGCTAAAAGTGCAACTGTTGCAGCTGATATAGGACTAGCTGTAATTGCTTGTTGGGAAGCAATTACGGCGATTGACATTGGTCGTTCTGGTCTAATCCCAGATTCGCGAGAGACTTCTGCGATAACAGGAAGTACAGAATAAGCAACGTGACCAGTTCCTGCACAAAGTGTAAATAAATAAGTAACAATTGGAGCAAAGAATGTAATGCGCTTTGGATTTTTTCGTAATGCTTTCTCAGCCAGATGAACAAGGTAGTCCATTCCACCAGCAGCTTGGAGTGCACCAGCAGCTGTAATTACTGCTAAAATCATAAGCATTACATCAATAGGAGGAGCTGTAGGTTGTAAGTGGAAGACGAAAACAAGTATTGCCATACCAACGCCACCCATTACTCCTAGACCAACTCCGCCTAGGCGTGCGCCAATAAAAATGCAGAGTAGTAACGTAAGAAATTGTAGCCAAAACATGATAAACTACCTCCGAAATTCATTAGTTAAGATATATTCGAATAATTTAATTTAAATGAAAATTAAAATAAATACTCAAAACAATCCTTGTGTTATATACATTTTTTATTATATAACACAAGAAATGTAACATTCACGTACTTTGTTAAATTATTTCGAAAAAATAATACATTAAAACTTTGCATTTGCATCTCTAAATAGGTAGACATTTTAATTTTTATGTTGTAATCTTTGATAGAGAACAATGTAATTCTCATAGAACTCCCATATCGTTCAACTCGTTCAGCGAGAAAGGCAAACTGGTGGAAACATTAGGACGCAAAACTACAGGAGCTAAGGCCGAAAGGCTACGCTAGCCAGTTACCGGACGGATAGGGTTGGTCTTGACCAATGCTTTTTCATTGGTCTTTTTTTTATTTGCGAACAAATGAGAAACCTTATCAGCTGTTGATAAGGTTTCTATTTTAATAGTTTTCCTTTATATTAATTTAATTAAGAAAGGTGATGTTGATGAAAAAATATTGGCACAAGCTATCATTTCTTCAAAAGAATGTATTGTTAACTGTGCTAGTTATTTTGACGCTTGTTGGTACTATGGGAGCGTTAAGTTTTAACATGTTTCAAAATAGCATGATGTCTATATTTGAAAGGCATTCTTTTGAAACAGGAGATACGGTATTACATAAATTAGACGAACAAATAGTGAGAGATGTTACAAAGGATCCAGTGGCACAAAGAGAAAAGAGAGAGAAGTTAACAGAGAAATTAGATGAAGCAAAGGAAGAATTGAATAGCGTTGGACAAATCTATATTGTTGGAGCAAAAGAAAACGAAAAAGGTGAGTTACTAATCGTCGATTTGTCTACAGAGTTAGCAAATGTTGTTGAAGTAAGGCCGGGAGAATATTATAAACAACCAGATCTTTGGATGAAAGCATACGATAAGGTAATGAGCACGAAAAAAGCAAACATGACAGTAGTATATGAAGATCTATTAGGATCATGGGTAACGATATTAGAGCCAATTAAAGATGGAGACGGAAATATTGTGGCAATTGTTGCAGCCGATGTAGATGCTTCTATTGTTCCTATTACAAAGGAAAAGTTCATTATACAAGGTTTAATGTTTATTTGTATTTCTGTTTTAATTGCAACTGTTATTCAATTCTTAATCGTACGTAACGCACTTGCTCCATTGCGGGATTTACGTGAAGGATTACGCAGAGTTGGTGAAGGTGATTTAAGTATTAAATTAGAGGAAAGACCAGATGATATTGGTATTATTAATGCGTATTTTAATAATACCATCGAGAAGTTTAAAGGAATTATAGATAAAGTGAAGCAGACAGCAGAACAGGTTTCCTCATCTTCACAAGAATTGTCAGTGAGTACGAAAGAAAATAGCATGGCAGTCAAAGGAATCGTAAGTTCTATAGTTGAGTTAAGGGCTGGCGTTCAATTGCAAGAAAAGTCAGTACCAAAGTATTTAGATATTGTATATGAAATGGAAGATAGGATGGAAGAGATAACTAATATTGCAAAACAAATGACGAAAGAGTCTGAAGGTACGAAGCATCATTCAGAAAAAGGAAATGGTATTATTGAACAGACGATGAATCAAATGAACATAATACAAAATGCAGTACAAGATTTATCTTCTATCATTTATTCTTTGGAAGTAAGATCAAAAGAAATTAGTGATATTGTAACTGTAATTACAAGTATTTCAAATCAAGCGAATTCGCTAGCTTTACATGCTACTATTGAAGCTTCACGTGCTGAGGAAACTGGAGAGGGATTTGCCGTTGTTGCTGATGAAGTGCGTAAATTAGCAGAGCAGACGGAAGCATCAGCAAAAGATATAGCAAAATTAATAGGGGAAACACAAGCCGGAACGGAAGAAGCTGTTGTTTCAATGCAAAAAACCTCAAAAGAAGTAGAGTCTGGAATGAAACTTGTTGAAAGTAGTGGTGCTTTCTTTGAAAAAATTTCGAAATCAGCACAAACTGTTACCAATCAAGTTGGAGTTGTTTCTAGCAATTCAAATAATATATTGCAAAATAGCCAAAATATTGTTCGTGTTGTAAATGAACTATCACTTATTGCAAATAAGTATGCGAATAGTAGTAGTAATGTTGAAGAAAGTATGAAAGAACAGGAAATGTCTGTACAGGATATTGCTGAATTAGCCAGTTCTTTAAGCTGGCTCTCACAGGAGCTACAAGAGTTAATTGGGGAATTCAAAAGTTAAATGAAATGATTATACATGCTTTTGTTTGTTCAATAAAATAAATCATGCTACAATGAAAACGAATTAAGGACCGGGGAGCCAATTGGCTGAGAGGATGTGAGTAAACATCGACCCTCAACCTGATCTGGATAATGCCAGCGTAGGGAGTTACTTAAAGTGATGTAGCATATGTTATTCTATAATAACTTGCATACAAGGCTTTCCTACGCAGTAGGAAAGCCTTTTCTTGTTTTAAAATTTAATTTCATAAGGGGGATTTTACTATGTCACAACAAGTTACAATTTCGTTTTCAGTAGTACCACAAGCAAAGAACAAAGACGTGTATTCTGTTGTTGATAAAGCGATTGAGGTTGTACAACAATCGGGAGTTCGTTATGAAGTAGGGGCAATGGAAACAACGCTGGAAGGAGAATTAGATGTACTTCTTGATATCATTAAACGTGCACAACAAGCTTGTGTGGATGCTGGAGCAGAAGAAGTGATTACTTCTATTAAAATCCATTATCGTCCAAGCACTGGTGTAACGATAGATGAAAAAGTTTGGAAGTACCGTGATGAATATGCAAAACCAGAAGCAATCTAAAATAATTACAGCAATTTGGCTTATCCTTCTCATTGCGATATGGGAAGGATCTGTTTCATTATTTAAAATTGAACCGTGGATTTTACCGAAGCCTTCTGCCATTGTTCAAGAATTAATTGGAATGAAAGATTTACTATTACCGAATACGATGCAGACGCTGCAAGAGGTTATAATTGGACTTTTCTTTGCGATTTTAATTGGGACAAGCATTGCAATTCTTATGGACGTTATCCCTTTATTTCGTATTTTAATAAATCCGTTGCTTGTTATTTCGCAAACGATTCCAATCGTTGTACTTGCACCGTTATTTATTATTTGGTTTGGATATGGAATGCTACCGAAAGTAATGGTAGTCATACTCGTTTGTTTCTTCCCGATTGCGCTTAGCATTTTAGAAGGTTTTCAAACGGTAGATAAAAATATGTTGAAGTTGTTGCAAACGATGAAGGCAACGAAATGGCAAGTTTACCAGAAAGTAAAGTTTCCAGCAGTGCTTCCATACTTTTTCTCCGGTTTAAAAATTGCAGTTACATATAGCGTAATGGGAGCGATTATTGGAGAATGGCTCGGTGCCAGTGAAGGATTAGGAGTTATGCTTACAAGGGCTACGAAATCCTTTTTAACAGCCCGAGTATTTGGTGTTGCAGCAATTATTGTTATGGTGACATTATGTCTGTATTTTATCGTGGAGTTTATGGCAAGAATAACAGCACCATGGATATATAGAAAGGACGGCAGAAAATGAAAAAAGGTTTAAAAGTTATGTTGGCTACCTTATTAGCGGTAGGTGTGGCTGGATGTAATCCGGCGAAGAAAGAAGAAAGTGCAAGTAAAGATCAAAAAGTAAAAGTAGTGCTAGATTGGTTTCCAAATACGAATCATACTGGCTTATATGTAGCGAAAGCGAAAGATTATTATAAAAAGCAAGGCTTAGATGTAGAAATTATTCAGCCTGGTGATAATGTGACGGCAGAGCAAATGATAGCTTCAGGAAAAGCTGACTTCGCAATAAGCGCGCAAGAAAATGTAACGTTGGCTCGTGTGGAAGGTATTCCTGTTGTATCAGTAGGAGCGATTATTCAGCATAATACTTCAGCTTTTGCATCGCTTAAGAAAGATAACATGACTTCGCCGAAAGATTTTGAAGGTAAACGTTATGGTGGCTGGGGAGGACCAGCGGAAGAAGCTACATTAAAGACAATTATGGAGAAAAATCAAGCCGATTTTAATAAAGTGGAAAAAATCATCTTAGGACAAACAGATTTCTTTAAATCAATTGGTCGTGATGCAGACTTTGAATGGATATATTACGGATGGGACGGTATTGAAGCGAAGCGCCAAGGAAAAGAGTTAAATACGATTATGGTGAAAGACTTAGACCCAGCGCTTGATTTCTATAGTCCTGTTATTATTACGAGTGAAAAACATACGAAGCAAGATAAAGACTTTGTGAAAAAGTTTATGAGTGCAACGACAGAGGGGTATAATTTTGCAATTAAAGAACCGAAAGAAGCTGCTGATATTTTAATTAAAGCCGTTCCAGATGTAAATAAAGAGTTAGTACAAGAAAGTCAAAAATGGTTAAGTACGAAGTATCAAGATGATGCAAAAGCGTGGGGAGTACAGAAGGAAGAAGTTTGGACGAATTACATGAATTTCTTATATGATAACAAAGTTATTAAGAAGAAAATTGATGTGAAAGATGCCTTTACAAATGAGTTCCTTCCAAGTGAAAAATGAGCGGATTACAAATAAAAGATATTGTGAAATCTTTCGATGGAAAGAATGTATTAGCAAATATTAGTGCTTCTATACGAGAGGGAGAGTTCGTTTCTTTTGTAGGACCGAGTGGTTGCGGGAAAAGTACACTATTAAATATGATCGCAAATGTTGAAAATCCAACAAGTGGAAGTTTAACGTATAACGATAAGCAAATGCAAGAGCAAGATGTTGTAAGTTATATGCCGCAGCAGGATTTATTACTACCGTGGCGGTCAGCTTTGCAAAATATCGTCCTTCCGTTAGAAATTGAAGGAAAGCCAAAAAAACAAAGGCTAACAGAAGGAATGGAAGCATTAAAGCAGTTTGAACTAGATGAATATGCAGACCATTATCCAGATGAATTGTCTGGTGGTATGCGTCAAAGAATTAGTTTTCTGCGCACATATTTATGTGAAAAGCCAATTATGTTACTTGATGAGCCTTTTGGTAAATTAGATGCTTTTACAAAAATGGAAGTACATAGCTGGCTTTTAAACTCTTGGCACCAAGAGAAGCAAACAATCGTTATGGTTACACACGACTTAGATGAGGCAATCTTGCTTTCGGATCGCGTATTTATTTTATCTCAAAGACCAGCATCAATAGTTGGTGAGGTACAAGTGAAATTACCTAGGCCGAGAACGATGGATATGTTAACATCACTTGAGTTAAAGAAGGATAAGGAAGAAATTTTGAGAGTATTAGCACCTTATATGAAAAAATAGAAAAAGTCTTTTAACAGTTTTTAGTATAATTACTGTTAAGAGGCTTTTTTATATAGGGGGAGAAAGGTGAAATCTATAGAGCAAATAGTGGATGAATTAACAGCAGATAATCTCGAAGAAGGAAAATCTTTATTAAAAAATCATATTTTATTAATGAAGTATGGTATGGAACATCATGAATTAAACGAAGAAGAAATGACAGAAATTTTAAAGTGGGTTCAAGGCCGGGATCAATTGAGAAAAGATGTTCCAGAATTACGTGATTTACATTTAATTAAAAAGTTTCAAGCGGTATTAGATGAATTTATTCATTCAATAATTTTAAATGGTTATGTAGAAGACGCGGTAGAAATTCTAGAGAGTGTATTAAAAAGTATGGGGGCAGTCGCTCATATTGTAAAAATTATGTTTATTGGCAAAAGGAAAGTTAATAGAAATTCTTTAGAAATGGTAGAAGAGTTGAAACGAGAGTGCTACAACTTAATGGAACAGCGTGCTGCTGTCGGGTTACATGCTCAAATCTTTCACGTTTTAGGTTTCATTCATTCGGTTCAGTTTGATTTAGAAGAAAGGTCACAGGAACATGGGCGAAGTGTAATAGGATTTTTAACAGATTTTAAAACGAATGAATTGAAGTCTGTGCAACAATTTCAAACTGAAGATCATATCCCAGAAGTGAAAAATATAGTGAGTAAAGAGTATGGGATAGAATTACAAAGAAGAATTTATATGTGGAAATCGTTAACAATTATCTTTACAAGTCCATATGCATTAGAAAAGATGTATAAAGAAATTTATGCAGAGAACGATAAAACGTAGAAGGAACAAAAAGAACAATAGAGAATAGAATATAAAAGAGTAGTTTATACTCTTAATATAACGAATGTTAAAGGAGTGAAAGGATAAAATGACTTTATCAACTGTTCTTCAAATGGTTTTAGCTTGATAAGGGAGAAGTCTGCCCATTTTTATCGGTTAAGCTAAATTGAAGACAGCAGGTAAAGAACCTTAATCCTTTTTTACGATAATATGTAATGGGTAAGGTGTATTCACCTTACCCATTTTTTATATGCACAATTAAAAAAGGCTTTATACTGTTGCTCTCTCTATTTAGCTTATGGACTATAAGTAGAGGAGAGAAAAAAATGAGTATATTAACGGTAGAAAATGTAAGTCATTCGTATGGTGAGAAGACCATTTTATATAATGCATGTTTTCGATTATTGAAGGGCGAACATGTTGGGTTAGTAGGGCAAAATGGAATTGGAAAATCAACATTGTTAAAGATTTTAACAGGAGAACTTATACATGATGAGGGGAATATTGAATGGTTTCCTCATGTGAAGGTAGGTTTTTTACAGCAGCATATAGATTTACAAGAAGGAATTACAATTGAGGGATACTTGCAAAGTGCATTTGCTGATTTGTATGTGATTGAATGCGAAATGTTAAAAATTGCTGAAGAAATGAATGGAGCAGGAGAAGTAGAAAAACTGTTAGTAAAGTATGGAGAATTACAAACTATATTGGAAAGCTCTAATTTCTATCACATTCATACAGAAGTTGAAGAAGTAGCAATCGGTTTAGGTTTATTTGAAATAGGTTTGAAAAAGGATGTATCGAAGTTAAGTGGGGGACAGCGAACAAAGTTATTACTTGGGAAGCTTCTTTTAGAAAAAGCTGATGTTTTATTACTAGATGAGCCAACAAATTATTTAGACACAGCCCATATAGAATGGTTGCAATCGTATTTGAGACTATATGAAAAAGCTTATGTAATCATTTCGCATGACGAATTATTTTTGAACAGTATTACAAATGTTATTTTTCATCTAGAAGGAGGGAAAGTGAAGCGATACGTAGGAAACTATGAAAAGTTTGTACAAAGTTATCAAGTGCAAAAGAAACAATTGCAATCGGCGTATGTGAAACAACAGAAAGAAATCTCTCAGTTAGAAACATTTATTCAAAAAAATAAAATTCGTAAAGCGAAACAGGCTAAAAGTCGAGAGAAAGTATTGGAGAAAATGCAAAGGATTGAAAAGATTCATCCTGTACCTCGATCCCGTTTTGATTTCAATGTTTATGAGGAGCCGGTGAGTCGTATATTGCAAGCTGAGAAACTAAGGATAGGTTATAGTGATCCGTTATGCCCAGAGTTGAATTTACAAGTGAAAAAAGGAGAAAAGATAGCGATTATTGGTCATAATGGAATTGGAAAAACGACGATGTTAAAAACATTATTAGGTCAAATTAAGCCGCTAAGCGGTTCAATTTCTGTTGGAGAACGAGTAAACCCTGCGTATTTTGCCCAGGAAGAGTTTGCTTCAGAAACAACACCCTTAGAGAAAGTTTGGGCAGAGCGACCAGATATGACAAAGAAAGAAGTGCGCCAAGCATTAGCGAAGTGTGGATTGAAAGAAGAACATGTATTAAAACCTATTCGTTTATTAAGCGGAGGGGAACAAACGAAAGTACGTTTATGTGAACTTATCGTAAAGAAAAGTAATGTTTTAATTTTAGATGAACCAACTAATCATTTGGATATAGAAACAAAGAAAGCGTTGCAGGAAGCGCTACAACGATATAGAGGAACCGTTTTACTTGTATCACATGAGCCTTCTTTTTATGAAGCATGGATAACAAAAGTGTGGAATATAGAAGAATGGAACGCTGAACAATATGAATAAAGAAAAGGCATTAGCTTGTATAAGCTAATGCCTTTTCTTTGTGATTAACATGATTTTCGAGAACTCTTACATGAGAATTGTATGAAGAAGCACTCTTATGGTGCGCTTATAAGCGTGCTTTTTCTTTTGTTATGTTTATATTTATAATAATACTAGATGCCTTTCCCTAATAGGCGACTATCTTTCTTTATGTATATATAGATAGTTTGAAATGGAATAAAAATAATTCCTATATGTAAAGGATAATGTGATTAGTATAGGAAGACAATAGAGCTTAAAGGAAATTCATGTAAAATTCAGATGAACTTCACACGAACTTCATATTGGAAACTAAATATGATTATAATAGGTTATTATAATGTTTCTTTGTGATTTTTCATAAAATTAAAAGTTTGAATTTAGGAGAGAGGAATCAAACCTAAATTCAAACTTTAGTGAAATAATTAGTGGAAGTTACGTTTAGTTTTCGCTAATGGATGCATTTACAAGTTCAGCAGGAGTGCCTGTTCCTGCTCCTCCGATTGTAATCGATCCACCAGGAGGAATTTGACCATTCCATCCTGCATTCGTAATTACGTAATGATTATTTATTTTACTACTAATTTTAGAATCCCAAACTTGTGTTAAATTGCCGTTATAATCAAATTCTAATTTCCAGTTTTTAATAGGGGTCGTTCCACTATTTTTAATTACAATCGAGAAGTTGTAACCACTTCCCCAATTTGAAGTGACTGAAAAGGTAGCATTGTTATTTCCACCAGGAGGTGTTGTGCTAGCATCGTCTGTTTTTACAATAATAGAAGTAGGCTGTGATTTATTCCCAGCGGCATCTTTTGCTATTATTGAAAATTTGTATTCTGTATTAGATTTTAAGTTTTTAATTGTAATGTTATTTGTTGTTGTACTCCATTTCTCTTCCCCAGCAGTAATTTCATATTCCGTAACTCCTACGTTATCAGTAGATGCATTCCAGTTTAATTGAACTGAGCTTGAATTTTTATTTGTAACAACAATATTTTTTACGTTTGTTGGTGGCTCAGTATCTTTTTGAGTAATAGGTCCACCTAGTAATTCTTTTACTAACGTATCAAGTAATTTTGGTCCACTACAACTATATTTTGGACTTGTACGGCAATCTCCGCTAAGCTCCCAAAACATTGCGCCACTTAAACCTTTTGTTTTTATATAGTCTGTTTTATATTTCATAGATTCATTATCATCGTAGCTAATAAATGTACCTGTAGTCGCATTATATAAATAAGGTACTTTCGCTATATCGTTCCATCCGCGAACAAAACCATTTTTATTAACATAATTAGCCGCTAAATCACCATAATCGTATACACCTGTGTCACCGGTAGAATAATCATCCCAAGTACCTTTAGAAGCGAGCTTTCCATCACTACCTGGTTTACAAGGTTGGTATTGTCCGTTATTTTCTTTTCCACAACTTTTCCATCCGCGTCCGTAAAATGGTACACCTAATACGAGTTTATCTGCTGGAACCCCTTCATTTGTATAAATGTCTATCGCACCATCTACGTAAAATTTCGTATCCGCTGCTGGGTCATTTGGATCTTTGTATAGAGCTGCATTATGGTTAGAAGTAGCTTCCCATCCACCGTGGAAATCATATGTCATAATATTAATCCAATCCAGTATTTGAGAGATTTTCTTTAGCTCTGTATGATCGGCATAACGTTGGCTTGCACCTGATGCGATTGTTAGTAAATATTGTTTGCCATCTTCTGCACCAGCTTTCGTTAATGCATTTCGAACTTCTTGAAGGAGTAGGGTGAAGTTTTGCTTATCTTCAGGACGATAACTACCACCAGGAATCGTTTCTACGCCCGGATATTCCCAATCTAAATCAACGCCGTCAAATCCATATTCGCGTAGGAAATCGACTGTAGATTCAGCGAATACTTTTCTTGTTTTTTCATCAGCGGCCATGTCAGAAAAGCGGTTAGACCAAGTCCAGCCACCAACAGAAATAATTGTTTTTAAGTGAGGATACTTAGCTTTTAATCGTTTCAGTTCGCCGAAATTTCCGCAGCGTGCGTATTTATCACAATCTTCCCAAGTTGTACCTGAGCCAGGATAAGATTTTGTGACATCGGCCCATGGTTCACCGAGTACGAGAGTACCATTAGGGACTTCTTTATTTTGCAGTGGTACACCAGATTCTTTACAGTCCCACGTTTGTTTATTTGGATTATCGGGGTGAGTAGAAGGGTTTCCATGTTTTCCATTCCAGCAAATATCAGCGAAAGCGTAGTTTAAATGAGTTAGCTTTGATGCATCAATGTCTGCAACTTGATAATTACGTCCGTAAATGCCCCACGAAGGAAAATACCCAACAACTTTTTGACCTTGCTTTGGTGACTCTGCTAATGCGAAATTTGGAGTAATAAAGTTTGTGAGAAAAAGAGGTAAGAAGAGTAGTAGGGATAGTAATAGCAGTGTGAATTTTTTTGATTTCATAGTCATTTCTCCTTTCAAAGTAAAAGATATATTTAAAGGCATGCGCCAATAAATCAAAATGAATCTAGACAAAAATGATCAGACATCACGAAGTCTATACAAGGAGCTGAAGCTGATTAAATCGTAGCAAATGTAAGATTTGGTGTAAACGCTTTATTGAATTCGAAAAGACTTTCTCAATATGAAATGGCTCTAATACAGATTACACATGAAAATAAAATATCGATTAGGGAGGAAAGGGCTTCTTGGAGTTAAATTTGAGAAAAAATTGTATGAGGTCAATTTGTAATAGCGTAGCAAGATAATGAAATTTCATGTAAAATAATAGTAAAAATATGTAAGGGGGGGAGTATTGTGGATGTGTTTTTGAATATTGCCGAAGAAAAGATTCGACAAGCAATACGGAATGGAGACCTTGATCATATTCCGGGAAAAGGAAAACCACTACAATTAGAAGACCTTTCAATGGTACCTCCAGAACTTAGAATGAGTTATAAAATTTTAAAAAACGCGGGCATGATTCCACCAGAAATGGAACTACAAAAAGATATATTAAAAATAGAAGACTTAATTGCGTGCTGTTATGATGAAGTAGAGAGAATAAAGTTACAAGAAGAGTTAACAGCAAAAACGCTTCGTTTTCAGCAGGTAATGGAAAAGAGAAAGATTAAAGATAGTTCAGCTTTTCGTATGTATCAAGATAAAGTATTTCGTAAATTACGCTAAGAGGGATAAGATGAATACATTTAAAACGATAGAAGAATTAGCGACATATATCGAAGAACAACAATTAGTACTTCTGTTTATTAAAACAGAAAATTGTGGTGTTTGTGATGTTATGTTAAGGAAAGTAAATTACGTATTAGAGAATTATAATTACGTAGAGAAAATAGAGATATTGCTACAAGACATGCAAGAGATTGCGGGGCGATATGCTGTATTTACAGGTCCAACAGTTTTATTATTTTATAATGGAAAAGAAATTCTTCGTGAATCACGCTTCATTTCGCTTGAAAATCTAGAGAGAACCATTCAATTATTCGAGGAATAAGGGAGGCTTTTATATGGAATTTATTATTTTCATACTATTATTTGTTGTAGTTGGAACAATCTTAACAGCAGTTCGATCAAACAAAAAGAAGGTAAATCTTACAAAACAAAATAACATTCATAACTCATCTAACAACTCATCACCATTATTTTTCTTTGCGGGATCTGATAATGATAGCTCGCATGGAGGTTCACATGATTGTGGAGGATCTTTCGGTGGAGATAGCGGAGGCAGCTGCGATGGTGGCGGAGGTGGCGGTGATTGATGAGAATACGCCCTATAAGGGGCGTATTTCTTTTTAAACAAACGTTTGATTAGTTGGTTTACATATGCATAAAAACAGTTAAACAAACGTTTGATTAAATATTTTTAATATACTAAGGGGAATGGAAATGGAAAGAGAACCGAAAGTGAAAAACAAGGGGAAAGTAATGTTATTTTTAGTAGCTGCGGGAGGCATATTTCTTGTTAAATTAGGATTTAAAATTGGAATCATACATATGATTCGAACATGGTTTGAAAGTACGTTTTTTTAAAATAAGGAATATAGCCTCTTGCGATAGAGGTTTTTAATTTGTTATTATTAGACTGAACGGTCGGTTTAAAGAGGTGTGAATATGAGAAGAAGTGCAGAAGAGATAAAGAAAGAAATTGCATATAAAGCAGAAAGTCTGTTTTCACAGAAGGGCTATGCAGCTACATCTATGGAAGAGATTTGTGAAATTACAGAGCGAAGTAAAGGAAGTATTTATTATCACTTTAAAAGTAAAGAAGAATTATTTTTATTTGTAGTAAAACAGCATACGTATGATTGGCTTGAAAAATGGAATGAAAAAGAGAAGTCGTATAGTACGAATACTGAAAAATTATATGGTCTCGCGGAATATCATGTAGAGGACATACAGCAACCAATTTCAAATGCAATAGAGGAATTCTCTATGAGCCAAGTTGTAAGTAAAGAGATTTTGGATGAACTATTAGCTTTAACTAGAGAATCATATGTTATGTTTGAGAAACTAATTGAAGCAGGCATACAGTCTGGAGAGTTTCGTGAAGATAATACGCGCGATCTTATGTATATTGTGAATGGATTATTATCAGGGCTTGGAGTACTTTACTACGAGTTAGATTATAAAGAGTTGAAACGTATTTATAAAAAGGCAATAGATGTATTGTTAAAAGGAATGGCAGCTGAATAATAAGTCAGTTGCTTTTCTATAAAATAAATTAGACCGAACGGTCGGTTTATGAAAGGGGAATGAAAATGAACGCTTTATTTAAAAACCGAGCATTTATGCTCGTTATGGCATCTGATATTTTACAACAATTTGCAATTTGGATTAGAAATATGGCTCTTTTGTATTTCATAATGGAGCGAACGAATAATGATCCAGTTTCCGTTTCATTGTTATCGGTTATGGAATATGCACCTATTTTTATTTTCTCGTTTATCGGTGGTGCGCTAGCTGATCGCTGGAATCCGAAAAGAACGATGGTTGCTGGAGATGTATTAAGTGTAATGTCTATTATAGGAATTGTCCTGTTGTTAAAACTGGATTATTGGGAGGCTATATTTTTTGCAACACTCATTTCCGCAATTGTAGGTCAGTTCTCTCAGCCATCATCTTCGCGTATATTTAAGCGCTACGTGAAAGAAGAACAGATAGCAAATGCGATTGCATTTAACCAAACATTACAGTCATTATTTCTGATCTTTGGACCAGTGGTAGGATCGCTTGTGTATACACAACTTGGTTTATTTACGTCGCTATATAGTTTAATCATTTTATTTTTGTTATCTGCTATCGCTCTTTCATTTTTACCGAAATGGGTTGAACAAGAGCAAGTGGCAAGAGATTCATTAAAAAATGATATAAAAGAGGGTTGGAAATACGTTCTTCATACGAAAAATTTACGTATGATTACAATCACTTTCACCATTATGGGCTTAGCTGTTGGACTAACGAATCCGTTAGAGGTGTTTCTTGTAATAGAACGCCTTGGAATGGAAAAGGAAGCAGTTCAATATTTAGCTGCAGCTGATGGAATAGGTATGTTAATTGGTGGTATTGTTGCTGCGATTTTCGCTTCAAAAGTAAACCCGAAAAAGATGTTCGTATTCGGTATGGGCATATTAGCGATATCGTTTTTAGTAGAAGGGCTATCTACATCATTTTGGATTACTAGTTTCATGAGATTTGGAACAGGTATTTGTTTAGCTTGTGTTAATATCGTTGTCGGTACGCTTATGATTCAACTTGTACCAGAAAATATGATTGGAAGAGTAAATGGAACAATTTTACCACTGTTTATGGGGGCAATGTTAATCGGAACTTCAATAGCTGGAGGATTAAAGGAGATGACCTCATTAGTTACTGTATTTTGTATAGCGATGGCACTTATTTTATTTGCGATAGGGCCAGTTCTACGCATGCAAATAAATAAAGGGGATGTCGCTAATAAAGAGGAACTAACAAATTCATTAGCCTCGAAATAACCATTGTAAGGGAGCTGAATAGCTCCCTTTTCTTGTGACAGTCTTTTGACAATGAAATGTACCGACTATATACTAATGTTGTAAAAACGATTTTACATGTTAGGAGAAAAGATGTGAAAAATCAAATTTATGAATTACGCACTGAGAATAATATTTCACAAGGTGCATTAGCTGATAAGTGTAAAGTTTCAAGACAGACGATAAATGCAATTGAGAATAATAAATATGATCCAAGCTTAGCATTAGCTTTTCGTTTAGCGGAAGTATTAGGAACAACTGTTGATAAACTATTTTTGTACAAGCAGTAGGGGGAGTAGTTGTTGGGGAAAGAGAAAATAAGCCTTTTCGTTACTGTATTAGTGGCTATAGGTACGTTAGTGTTTGCACTTTACTATTGGTTAACTGAACTTCAAGTAAACTGGTATGCACTATTTATTTGTAGCATCGCGTTACATTATCTATTTAAAAGTTTGGCATCACATAGCGTTGAAGGGGATACTGGGGAGAAAGAGGATTTAGAAAAACATGTATTAAAAACAAGTGCCAATGTTACATATTATGTACTCATTGTATTAATTTTTGGCTTGTTTTTCGCATCGGTAGGGTTTAATAGATGGATTGATTTTCATAACATACCGCTTTTGTTTGCGTTATGTGCTGCGATAGTTGTAAAGCCAGCTGTTGAGTTTTTAATTGTAAGACGTTATAGATAAAAAAGATCCTCTTCTTGCATGAAGAGGATCTTCTTCTTATAGCATTTTAGTTTTTGGACTAGGTGGTGTAACGGATGTATTATTTTCAGGGACCTTAGTTAATAAAAATCCACCGATAATAAACAACACAATAATACTAAGGACACCGGCGTTTGTTTTTCCCGTTAATTGCGTTGTAACACCGACTAATACTGGACCCATAATCGCGGCAAACTTGCCAAATATATTATAAAATCCGAAGAATTCATTTGCCGATTCTTTAGGTACTAGTTTTGCAAAATAGGAACGACTAAGTGCTTGAATCCCGCCCTGAGAAGTGGCAACTAACATTGCTAAAATCCAGAAATCGAGTGTCGTTTTTAAGAAATAAGCATATGTGCAGATAATGATATAAATAATAATACCGACATATAGCATTTTTTTACCGGTAAATGTCTCCGATAGTTTTCCGTACAATAAAGCGAATGGACAAGCTACAATTTGTGTGACGAATAATATGATTAATAGATTTGTTGCACTAATACCGAGGTCTGTTCCGTAAGCGGTGGACATAGTAATAATTGTATCGACCCCATCAATATAGAAAAAGTAAGCAATTAAGAACATAAAGACCGTTTTATATTCTTTAATATTTTTAAAAGTATCAGCAAGGCGTTTGAAGCTCATTGTAATTGGTCTTGGGTGACGTTCAATATAGTGCGTTTGTTCTACGTTTTTTAGCATTGGAATTGTAAATAATCCCCACCAAAGAGCTGTGATTGCAAATGAAATTTGACTAGCAATGCCAACTGATAAAGGGATAGTTCCTTTTTGAGCAAGAATGATAAGAGTGATACAACCGATAAATGGAATAGTACTCCCAATATAGCCTAAAGCGAAACCTCTCGTAGAAATTCGATCCATTCTATCTTCAGAAGTGACATCTACTAAAAATGCATCATAAAAAATGTTTGCTCCAGCAAAACCGACTAATGCGAGCATATAGCATCCTAGTAATAAGTACCACTGAGATGTTGGAACGACTGCTAGCATACTTGTAAATACGATACCGAGTCCAAAGAAGAATGTGAAAAATCTTTTTTTAAATCCTTTATAATCAGCAACTGTGCCGAGAATAGGAGCAAGTATAGAAATTAAAAGTGTTGCGAACGAGTTTGCATATCCCCAATATGCTGTTGAAGTTGCACCAGATAACCCGGCTTCCTTTGCAGCTGCTTTAAAGTAAATTGGGAATAATGCGGTTGTAATGACGAGCGAATATACGGAGTTCGCCCAATCGTATAATATCCAGCTTTTTTCTTGTCTGGACATTTTTTTCATATAATGTTCCCCCTCAAATTTGTTCTACTAACAGTGTACAAAAATAAAAATTATAAAAAGAGAAACAATGATGAATTTTACATAACTTTTACATATATACACAGTTCTTTACAATTGGAGTAAATCCTCTACAATTGATCCGTCTGTTTCACCTAAGTGTAAACCGAGTAGTCTAGCGATAGTTGGGCCTTCATCAATAAGTCTCATATGCGGTATGGTAATGCCGCTTTTTATTCCTTTCCCGGCAGCTATAAAAATTGTTTCATAGTTAGGTTTTGTTGGAGAGTATCCATGCGTACCAAATGTATATTTTTTACTAGGCGTAACATCTTTTTCAGTAATTTCTTTTATAAAATCTCCTATATAGTTTTCAGTGAAATAATACCCTTCTCGTGCTTCCAACATAAATAAACAATTGCCATCTGCACCGCATTCCTTCGCATCCTCATCATGAAGTATAAATTCAATACCGTTTTGTTTATTTTGAAGCAGTTCTTCAAGGAGTAGTTGTACTTCTCGAATTGTATCGGTATCGTTTTTGTCTTTCACATATACATAGGCGGACCCATCGCAACTTTGGCAATAAGCATTCCAGTCTACTAATTTTCCTTTTGAATTTATAGAGATAAGCCCTTTTTGATGAAATAGTACATTTAATTGAATGGCTTTGCTTTCACTTAAAGCGCTATGATCACCAAGAGCGATAATGGTGCTCTCTTCGTATAGTCCACTGTCTTTTAAAGCTTGAATAATTTTCCCTAGTCGCTCATCATGTCTATGAATTGCGGCTATTGTTTCTTTTGATTCAAAGCCGTGATAGTGTCTTTGGGTGTCTAAATCGGTGAAATGTACAAACATGACATTAGGCTTTTTTGTCTGGATTGTATGCACAGCAGAAGCAAGTACGAAATCATCGAGTTCAGGTTGTGACAATCCATTTCGTATATGGCCGAAACGACGATTTAAATCTAATTGATATAGCGGGCTACCGCTAAATAATGAAACTAAAACTTGATTTTGCCACGGTCTATTTGGAAAGATTTCTGGTAAATTGTAATCAATATTTGCTCTGCCAGTAACAGGCCATAGAAGGGCAGCTGTCGTTAAATTTGCTTTATGTGCTTCATCATATAATGTTGTTCCTTGTATTGATTTTCGGTACCAATGCCAATCGGGTGATTCACGTCCAGGTTGAAGTAACGTATTGCTAACTACGCCATGTTTATTAGGGTAATTACCAGTTACGATTGTTGAGTGACTTGGATAGGTTACAGAAGGATAGATGGGCTCTACTTTTTCGACAACCGTACCCTTTTTGATTAGAGATTGGAAATGAGGTAATTTTTGTAGTATAGGAAAATCTAAAGCTGATAAACAGTCGAATGATAAAATGATGACACGATTCGTTAATGCTTTATCCATAAAGTAATCCTCCTAATTATATGAAACCTATTACTATATATTACTATTAATACCTAGTAATAAAAATATGTTTTTAAATAAAATTTATTATTTATTTTCAGAAAAATTAAACATATAATTAAGTATAAGGGAATGAATGAAAGGAGGGAATAATGTGGATTTGCTAGATGGATTTAGTATCTTTTACATCATTGGTGGAATCACAATTATTCTTGTATTTGCTATTTCGTATTTACTAAAGAAACGGTTTCCAGACAAGCAGTTTGATATTATATTTGCACTTAGTTTAATACTTCTTTGCTTAGCATCCTTTCCCGTTACAATGATGGTTATTGGTGGATGGGAAGGAATGGGATATGGATTTATTGGTTTCTTCGTCCTACTCGGTACACTTATCGGTATGATTGCACATCAACTTGTGAAAATTACGAGAAAAAGCTACGTATAAAACTGTAAAAAATGAAAAGAATATATAAAAAATAAGAAAATTCACTCTTGTTTTAGGGTGAAATTTATATTATGATATTCAACAAATTTACTTCGTTATAACGATGAAAAAGGACTAGTACATGTTCAACCTTTTTAGCAGAGAGAGAATCCGTCAGGCTGAAAGATTCTTAAAAAGGCGATATGGAACCTACCTTTGCGTTCTGCATATGCAGCGGGAATTTCCCGTTATCAAAAAGAGAGCATGCACAATTTTTGTGCATGAATCAGGGTGGTAACGCCGGCAAAGCTCGGTCCCTATTTAGGGGCGCGGGCTTTTTTGTATTTTCTAGAAGGAGGAAGACTGACTATGGCAAAAGAACAAGTACAAGCGATTACGAAGATGGAAGAGGACTTTGCACAGTGGTACACAGATATTGTAAAAAAAGCAGAACTTGTTGATTATTCAAGTGTAAAAGGATGTATGATTCTACGCCCGTACGGCTATGCCTTATGGGAAAATATGCAGAAAGTGATGGATGAGAAGTTAAAAGCAACTGGTCATGAAAATGTGTATATGCCAATGTTTATCCCAGAGAGCTTATTACAAAAAGAGAAGGATCATGTAGAAGGATTTGCTCCTGAAGTAGCATGGGTGACACATGGTGGGGATGAAAAGTTAGCAGAAAGACTTTGTATACGCCCTACATCCGAAACTTTATTCTGTGAGCATTTTTCAAAAATTGTGCAATCCTATAATGATTTGCCAAAGTTATATAATCAGTGGTGTTCAGTAGTTCGTTGGGAAAAGACAACGAGGCCATTTCTTCGTACAACGGAATTCTTATGGCAAGAGGGTCATACAATTCATGAAACAGCAGAAGAATCTCAAGCTGAAACATTAAATATTTTAAATCTATATGCTTCTTTCTGTGAAGACTACTTAGCAATACCAGTAATTAAAGGACAAAAAACAGAAAAAGAAAAATTTGCGGGCGCAAAGGCAACTTATACAATTGAAAGCTTAATGCATGATGGGAAAGCACTTCAAACGGGAACATCCCATAACTTTGGAACGAATTTCTCTGAAGCATTTGATATTAAATTTTTAGATCGTAACGGTAAGTGGCAATATGTACACCAAACATCTTGGGGCGTATCAGCGAGAATGATAGGTGGACTGATTATGGTTCATAGTGATAATAATGGGCTTGTAATGCCTCCTAAAGTCGCACCAGTGCAAGTTGTTATTGTACCGATTGCTCAGCATAAAGAAGGCGTTTTAGCGAAAGCAACAGAGTTACAAGAACATATTCAAAAGGTTGCACGAGTAAAAATAGATGCTAGCAATAAAACACCTGGTTGGAAATTTAATGAGTATGAAATGAAGGGAATTCCAATTCGATTAGAAGTTGGTCCGAAAGATATCGAAAAGAATCAAGTTGTACTCGTAAGAAGAGATACGAAGGAAAAAGAGTTTATAGCAATGGAGCAATTAGAAGAACGCATTCCAGCACTACTTGAGGAAATTCATAACTCTTTATTTAATAAAGCAAAAGTATTTCGTGATGAAAATACGTATAGTGTGACGAAGTTTGAAGAGATGAAAAAAGTAGCTGATGAAAAGCAAGGATTTATTAAGGCGATGTGGTGCGGGGAACTAGCTTGTGAAGAGAAATTAAAAGAAGAAGTCGGAGTATCTTCTCGCTGTATGCCTTTTGAGCAAGAGCATTTAGCTAACGAATGTATTTGTTGTGGTAAAGAAGCTAAGCAAATGGTGTATTGGGGAAAAGCGTATTAATGCTCTTTTGGATAGGAAAGATGAAAAGGACTTTGGGCTGCATAATAAAATGCAATCCAAAGTCCTTTTTAGTTTTACAATTTGTTTCATGTATTTTTAAGATGGAAGGATATGTTTTTATTTTGCGTTTTTACGGCGAATGAATAGTAACATACCAATTAGGAATGTTGAAAGTCCCATTAAAATAGATGCAGGATAATGTGTTGCAGTATTCGGTAACTTATCGCCTTGTTTTTTCGCGTTATCTTTTACGTTACCACCTTGAGAGCCATTTCCTCCTTGAGAACTGCTATCGCCTTTACCACGGTTACCTCCATGAGAGTCATTTCCCCCTTGAGAACTGCTATCGCCTTTACCACGATTGCCGCCAGAGCCGCTGCCACCAGAACCGTTACCGTCAGAACCACTGCCGCCAGAACCGTTGCCGCTAGAGCCGCTGCCACCAGAGTCGCTGCCACCAGAACCGTTACCGTCAGAACCACTGCCGCCAGAGCCATTGCCGCCAGAGCCGTTGCCGCCAGAGTCGTTGCCGCCAGAACCGTTACCGCCAGAACCACTGCCATCAGAACCGTTGCCGCTAGAGCCATTGCCGCCAGAGCCGTTGCCGCCAGAGCCGTTGCCGCCAGAGCCGTTGCCGCCAGAGCCGTTGCCGCCAGAGCCGTTGCCACCAGAGCCATTGTCACCAGAGCCGTTGCCACCAGAGCCGTTGCCACCAGAGCCATTGTCACCAGAACCGCTACCATCGGAACCGTTGCCACCAGAATCACTATCGTCCTGAGAACCATCGTTTCCTGGTGGCTTATTATTATCTTTTGAGTTACCTTCTGCGAAATGATCGTTATTTTGTACAATCGCATTTGTTACTGGAGAGAAGTTTTCTGTTGCTGCATTACCGATATTTAAACCACTAAAAAAAGATAAAGAAAGAGTTGATGCTAAAATGAAAATTTTCGTCATTGATTTCCTCCTGAAACATTAATATTCCATCTAAAATACATCTCTTTGTAATATTTCATAGGAAAAAGAGTTTTATGCAAAAAAAACTATATATAGAAAAAGGTGGTATATTTCTAAAGAGAGAAAAGAGTGAGTGTAAATTCTTTATAATAGTAGAGTGATGGGAATTTCACACCCATTACAGTAGAGGAAGTGACAGCAGATGAAAGAGTATATTGCATTTGATATTGGTGGTACACAAATTAAATATGGAATTGTTTCAGAAACAGGAACAGTACTAAAGCATAAAACAGTTCCAACAGAAATTCATTTGGGCGGGGAACAAATCATTCAAAAACTCATTCTTTTATCAAAAAATTTAATGGGTAAACATACGATTTCGGGAATTGGCATTAGTACTGCGGGAATTGTTGACGTTAATAAAGGGATTGTGACGGGAGGTGCGGATCATATTCCAGGTTATAGTACGATTCCTATTATTAATAGATTGCAAGAGGTATTAAAAGTTCCTGTATCCATTGATAATGATGTGAATTGTGCAGCGTTCGGAGAAAAGTGGAATGGTAGTGCAAGAGAGAAAGAAAACTTTATTATGCTCACCCTTGGAACTGGTATTGGAGGAGCAATTTTTATAGATGGAGAGTTATATAGAGGGCATTTGTTTAGTGCTGGCGAATGGGGAAATATGTTAATAGAAGGAAAGCCGTTTGAAGAGATCGCTTCCATTTCAGGGTTAATTCGTCTTGTGCGAAAATATAAAGATGAAAGTGATTGGAATGGAAAAAAGATTTTCGAACTGTATGATAAAGGTGATAGGGAAGTTACCCAAGCAGTTGAGGTTTTCTTTAAACATTTAGCGATTGGAATTAGTAACCTTGCTTATATTTTTAATCCAGAAGTGATTGTTATAGGTGGAGGAATTACTGATAGGGGAAATGAGTTTTTAAAAGAAGTAAAAGAAGAGGTCAGTAAATACTTAAATAAAGAGATTTATAGTAATTGTGAGATTGAACTTGCGCAAAACGGTAATTGTGCAGGAATGGTTGGTGCTATTTACCACTTCTTACATCATCATAAGTAAATTATATGAATGTTTTCATATAACTGAGAATTTATCCTTTTTATCACTAGGTAAATAATGCTACAATATAAGGGAAGAATACAATATTTTCCGTCTTGGAAAATGCTTTGTAGAAAGGAAGAAACTGCATGCCTATTATTTTAGAAAAAGGTCAAAAGATCGATTTAACGAAAGGACAACCAAAAGTAGCAAAACTACAGGTTGGCTTAGGCTGGGATCCAATTGGGCAATCAGGTGGGTTTCTGTCTTCATTATTTGGAAGTAAACCAAATGTAGATTGTGATGCATCTGTTGTTATGTTAGAAGGAGATCGTTTTGTTAATAAAAACGATTTAGTATACTTCGGAAACAAACTTTCTACTTGTGGTAGTATTATTCATTCAGGAGATAATTTAACAGGTGAAGGCGAAGGTGACGATGAAACAATCTTTGTAGAATTGCATAAAGTCCCAAGTCGTATTAACCGTTTAGTATTCGTTGTAAATATTTATGATTGTGTAAACAGACGTCAAGACTTTGGTATGATTCGTAATGCTTACATTCGTATTCAAAATCCTCATACAGGTGAGGAATTAGCACGTTATAATTTATCAGAAAACTATGCTAGTAAAACAACTTTAATTGCAGGAGAAATGTATCGATACGAAAATGAGTGGAAGTTTTCAGCAGTTGGAGAAGGCACACAAGATAAAAACTTAAGTGAGATTGTATCACGTTATCAATAGGATAAACTAAGGAGGAATTTAAAATGGCATCTATTTCTTTAAAAAAGGGACAAAAGGTAGATTTAACAAAAACAAATCCAGGTTTATCAAAAGTACTTGTAGGGCTTGGCTGGGATACGAATCGTTATGATGGACAAGCTGATTTTGATTTAGATGTTAGTATCTTTTTAGTAGGTGCGAACGGTAAAGTTTCAGGCGCAGAGGATTTCGTTTTCTATAATAACCCAAAAGGCGCGAATGGTGCTGTAGAGCATTTAGGAGATAACAGAACGGGTGAAGGCGAAGGCGATGACGAAGCGATTAAAGTAGATTTGAAAAATGTACCTGCACATATCGAACGTATTTGTTTCACAATCACAATTTACGATGGAGAAGGCCGTAGCCAAAACTTTGGTCAAGTTTCTAACTCATTCGTACGTATTGTAGATGAAGAAAAGAATGCAGAGTTAATTCGTTACGATTTAGGAGAAGATTTCTCCATTGAAACAGCTGTTGTAGTAGGCGAATTATACCGCCATGCAGGTGATTGGAAGTTCAATGCAATCGGAAGTGGATTCCAAGGTGGATTAGCGTCTCTATGTAATAACTTTGGTTTAGATGTAGAGTAATAGATTAATATATCCATCGATGAAATGCATGTTTACTGATGGATATATTTTTTAGATAAAAATATAGAGGTGAATATAAATGGCTATTCAGTTACAAAAAGGACAGAAAATCGATTTAGGTAAAACAAGCCCTGGCTTAACAAAAGCAGTAATTGGTCTTGGGTGGGATATTAAGTCTTATGATGGTGGAGCTGATTTCGATTTAGATGCATCTGCCTTTTTATTAGATATGAACGGAAAATGTACGAAGGAAACTGATTTTATTTTCTATAATAATTTACAGTCTCCTTGTGGATCAGTTTTACATACAGGTGATAACCGAACGGGTGAAGGTGAAGGCGACGATGAGCAACTTGTTGTAGATTTGAAGAAAGTTCCAGCAGATGTGCACAAAATTGCTATTACAGTTACGATTTATGATGCGGAAGGTCGTAGTCAAAACTTTGGACAAGTAGGAAATGCTTTCGTTCGTTTAGCAAATGAAGAAACGAATGAAGAAGTTCTTCGCTTCGATTTAGGGGAAGATTTCTCTATCGAAACAGCAGTTGTCTTTTGTGAATTATATCGTCATAATGGACAGTGGAAGTTTAATGCAGTAGGAAGTGGATTCCAAGGTGGTTTAGGTGCGCTTGTAAGAGCGTATGGCTTGGATGCATAGAAAGGAAACGATATTCGTTTCCTTTTTTTGACCTTTCTATAAATCTAGCAAAGAATAGGGGATATAGGTAAGATGAGTATTTTGCAAGGAATCCTTGATACGTATGCTCAGTTTTTCGACTTGGACATGTGGATTAAAGTGTTGCAAGATCCAGTATCGTGGGGATTAATAGGTACACTTGTTGTACTTGAAGGATTACTATCTGCTGATAACGCACTTGTGTTAGCGGTAATGGTAAAACACCTTCCAGAAGAGAAGCGTAAAAAGGCTTTATTCTATGGACTTATTGGAGCGTATTTATTCCGCTTTATTGCGATTGGAATTGGAATGTTCTTAATTAAATTAGCATGGGTAAAAGTGTTAGGTGCACTTTACTTAGCTTGGCTTTCAATTAAATACTTTATTGATAAAAGAAAAGGTAATGCAGAAGAAGAGGAAGCTCATGGTATGAACCAAAACAGTATTCTCTTCAGAATGTTTGGTGTCTTCTGGGGAACGGTTGCGATGGTCGAATTAATGGATATCGCGTTCTCTGTAGATAGTGTACTTGCTGCATTTGGTGTATCAAATGAAGTTTGGATTCTATTGTTAGGCGGAATGCTCGGTATTTTAATGATGCGTGGTATCGCTGGTGTATTCTTAAAGTTGTTAGAGCGTATCCCAGAACTTGAAACGACAGCATATATTTTAATCTTAATTATTGCAACAAAAATGCTATTGTCTGTTATTCATATTGAAATAAGCCATACATTGTTCTTCGTTATTTTAGTTGTAGCATTTGGAGCAACATTTGTACTTCACTACGTGAAGAATTCTGGACAAGCTAAAGAAGAAGTTGCTGCTACTAAAGAAGACAATAAATAATTGAAATGGGTTTGCTCGTTTTGCGAGCGCCCATTTTTTATAACCAAAAATAGTTTATAATAGAAGAAAGACTTAGAAAAAGTAAATGTTTTTGGAGGTGAACTGTTGTGTTTTCACGTTTTACACTTCAACCATATGCATTAAAAGATGAATCAGATGTAAAGCAATTTGAAACGCTTTTAGAAAAACGTCCACAATATGAGCTGACAGAGAATGAGATGAAATTTAGTTATATAGCATGTCGAATCCTTGGCGTTCCTAATGATGTAGATGAATATTTCAATGAATTATTTGATTATAGTGAAGCGAAAGGAATTGAAGTTTTACACGAACAAAATTTAAATAAAGTGATTGATTCAGAAAAGCTTCGTCACATTCAAGAGGTGTTCGGATTACATCAAGAAGCACCAAATGGTCTAACAGTAAATAGGCTAGTGGCACACTTATCTGGGAAACAACTTTTACCGAAAGTAGACAATCCGGATTTACAGCATTATATACATACAACATTTATTTCTGTATTGAAATTATATGAGAAACAACATAATCAATCTCTAAAGACAGAAGGCTTCCGTCGTTTCTTAATCGACATGATTAAATTAAGCGAAAATTACGTAGCGAAGTGGTTCTCTACGATTAACTATAAGAAACAAATGCCACGTATCGTTTGGTACGGTGATGCACAGGAAAGCCGTATATATTTCTTATACTTTCTTATTATGCTCGGCTGCGATGTACTTTATTATCACCCAGAAGGAAAAGATGGATTTGAGAATGTTGATGAGGAAGGAAGAAGTTTTATTGTGTCTCATCCAAGTCGCATTTCTCTTGAGCCATTTCCAGATCGCCGCCGCGAGCGTGTTGCAACAGTGGCATATCAAGCTTCAAAAGAAATTGAACAAGTACTTCACCACGATAATTCACTATTATACAAGCCGTGGCAATTCCGTTCATATACACCTGTAGCACGTACATTAAAAACAACATACGATGAACTATTTTTAATTACGAAAGAAAAGGCGTTTGTACGCCCGACATTCTTTGTTGAAAATAAACACATTTATATTCCATCCCTATTTGCGAAAATATCAGGTGTTTCAAAGAATGATAAAGAGTATTTTCAGCGATTAAAGGCTGTTACATCATTTGATAACAGTTTATTAATTAATACATTTCCGTTTACGAAAGAACAAAAAGCAAATTTCCAATACCATTATCGAGATGCATTAGACCGCGGAGGGAAATTGCATCCAGATTTAATTATGAACAGTCATTGGTGGCCGCATAAACGATTGCCAGAAGGATTACAACATGGTATTGCAGAAGCGATTATCCATACGTGTGAAAGTGAAATGTGTAAACCAATTGCAAAAGAGACGAAACAAGATGTAGCGCTATATGTTTTCGCGCAACTTTCTCAAATACCACCGAATATTTTAGAACAGCTTGAGAAATTTGATTATTCACAAGATGTACCGAAAATTGTTATATTTAATAATGAGAAGAGTGGAGAGTTAACTCGTTCTGATGCTGTTTTATTACTATTTTTAAATCAAATTGGAGTAGATGTATTCCATTTCAATCCAACGGGAAGAAACGATATTGAACCGTATATTGAAGCTGGGGCATTTGATTCACATTGGCTTGAAGAGGTTAATTTCGATCTTGAGTTTCATGGTTCATCAGCCTATAAAAATTTATCACAAACAATAAAAGGACTATTTCGTCCATTTTTATAAGGAAAGGGAGAATACCATATGAATAACCCAGTCGTACTAGATTCGAAAACAGAATTAAATGAGCAAACAGCACAAGATGTTCGCTTGCAACTTAGACAAGATGCGGATGTACAACGTATTTATAATGCGGTAGATATTAAAGATCAATTAGAATTAATTGAACTTGGAAAAGAACCTTCTATGGAAATTTCACGTTTTGCTGATCAAATTTTACATACGATGTCATTATCAAAGATAGAAGATTCTGGTGAATTATTAAAACAGCTTGGTAAAATTATGGACCGATTCGATAGCAAAGACTTTGCGGAAGAGAAAAGTGGTTTCTTCTCACGTATGTTCAAAAAAGCGGATAAAATGATTGAACAAATCTTTAGCAAGTATCAAACGATGGGCCGTGAAATTGATAAAGTGTATGTGGAAATTACGAAGTATCAAGATGAAATGAAAAAATCAATTGGTACGTTAGATGGTTTATATGAGCAAAACTTAAAATATTATTTAGACTTAGAAAAATACGTAGTAGCAGGAGAAATGTTATTAGAGCGTTTAAATACAGAGTTAGTTCCGATGTATGAAGAGCGTGTACGTAATAATGATCAATTAGCAGGTATTGAATTAGAGTCGCTTAAAAACTCTGTTGAAATTTTAGAACAACGTATTGATGATTTAGAAAAAGCGCGTATGGTTGCGTTACTGACAGCACCACAAATTCGAATGATTCAACGTGGTAATAATAAATTAATTGGTAAAATCAATACAGCATTTATTACGACGATTCCTATCTTTAAAAATGGTATCATTCAAGCGGTAAATGCGAAGCGTCAAAAGCTTGTTGCAGATTCCATGGCTGAACTGGATCGCCGTACAAATGAATTACTTAAGAAAAATGCACAAAATATCGCAACGCAAAGTGTGGAAGTAGCGAGATTATCCGGTTCTTCTAGTATTAAGATGGAAACACTTGAGGAAACTTGGAACATTATTTCAAGAGGTATGCAAGAAACACAACAAATTGAAGAGCAAAACAAACGTGAGCGTGAAGAAAGTCGCAAACGTATGGCTACATTAACTGAGAACATTAAAAAAGAATTACAAGGGTAAATGAAAAGGCAATGAGGACTATTCCTCATTGCCTTTTAGTTTTTCTTCGCTAATTTAATGATTTCATTCACAACGAGCGGAATGATACTTAATAAGAGAACAAATCCCCAATCTCGCAGCGTTAATGCATGCACACCGAATATATTTGCAAGGGGCGGAATGGAGATGATACAAACTTGCATAAGAACACCGATAAGAAGGGAGAAGACTAAATATTTATTTGTAAAAATCCCAATTGAAAAAATTGATTTCGTTCTTGAACGCAAGTTAAATGAATGAACGAGCTGAGAAAAACTAAGAACGACAAATGCCATCGTTTGAGCGTGTAATAGAGCATCCTCATCAATTCGCTCTGGGAAAAGAGGGAATAAATTTGTATCTCCAGTATAGAACTTTGCTCCGGCGATAAAGGCTATTAGCGTTAAAAGTCCAATGACAACCCCATTGAAAATAAGGAAAGGAACGCTACCGCTAAATAAGCTTTCTTTCGCATGTCGTGGTTTTTCCTTCATCACATCAGGATCTTCAGGATCCACCCCAAGTGATAATGCAGGCAGCGTATCTGTAATTAAATTTACCCACAAAATGTGAATAGGTCGTAGTGGTGTTGCCCAGCCGAGTAAAATGGCTAAAAATAAAGTGATAATTTCTCCGAAGTTACAAGAGAGTAGGAAGAGAATTGATTTTTTTATGTTACGATAAATGTTTCTACCTTCCTCAACAGCTTTCACGATAGATGAGAAATTATCATCTGTTAATACGACATCCGCTGCCCCTTTTGCAACGTCTGTTCCTGTAATGCCCATCGCTACGCCAACATCTGCTTGTTTTAAAGATGGAGCGTCATTGACGCCATCACCAGTCATAGAAACGATATTGCCTTTTGCACGTAATGCTTTTACGATCTTTACTTTATGTTCTGGAGAGACTCTAGCGAATACATGTAAGTGATCAATTTTGCTTGCTAGTTCTGTATCTGAAATGTTATCTAATTCAGTTCCAATCATAATTTCACATATGTCTTCAGCAATGCCAAGTTCTTTGGCAATGGCGAAGGCGGTATCTTTATGGTCACCAGTAATCATAACTGTGCGAATACCGGCTTTTTTACATTCTGTAATGGAATCTTTTACTTCAGTTCGCGGTGGATCAATCATACCGACAAGACCAATAAAGATGAGGTTTTCTTCGAGATGATCTATATCCACATTGCTTGAATTGTATTGTTTAAATGCGAATGAAAGTACTCTTAAAGCTTCTCGGGACATTGCCCTGGCAGCTTCTAATATTTGATTTTTATCAGCCTCTGTTAGAACTTCGATTTTACCGTTTTTCAATATGTGGGTACACCGAGGTAAGAGCTTATCGATAGCACCTTTCGTCATGCTATAGTAGCTTTCATCGTATGTATGTACAGTTGACATCATTTTACGATCTGAATCGAAAGGTAGCTCATTAATACGTTCATGTATTTTTTCTAAATAATCTTTTTGCATATTAAAAGTGCTTCCGGCAACGAGAAGAGCAATTTCAGTCGGGTCTCCCGTTTGTGATTCATTGTTGTAAGACGCATCGTTACATAGCACCATATTTTCTAACAATAGACGTTGCACATCATTATTTACATTTAAATTTTCTAATTGATCGTATGTGTTATCACTATAAAAGTGAGTAACGGTCATTTTATTTTGTGTTAACGTACCTGTTTTATCTGAACAAATAATTGTGACAGAACCGAGAGCTTCGACAGCTGGTAGTTTCCGAATGATAACATTTTGTTTAATCATACGCTGCACACCAATTGCAAGAACGATGGAAACGATAGCTGGCAAACCTTCTGGAATAGCTGCAACGGCTAAACTAATAGCAGTCATAAACATTTCTAGTGTATCTCGTCTTTGTAAAAAGCCGATGAGAAACATAACGATACAAATCGCTACAGCAACAAAGCCTAAATACTTTCCGACTTGTGCTAAGCTTTTTTGAAGTGGTGTCATATCATCGTCTGCTTCATGCAACAGGGTAGCAATCTTACCAATTTGTGAGTTCATTCCAGTTTCAACAGCAACACCGACGCCTCTTCCGTATGTTACAAGGGTAGACATGAAGGCCATGTTTTTTTGATCACCGAGTGGTACTTGTTCATCACTTTGCATGGAAGGGTGGTAGATTGCATCTTTATCAACAGGGACAGATTCACCAGTTAGAGCAGATTCTTCAACTTTTAAATTTGCGGTTTCGATAAGGCGTAAATCGCATGGGATATATCGTCCGGCGTCGAGCATAACGATATCACCTGGAACGACGTGCTCAGATGGAATTTCTTTTAGTTCACCATCTCGCTTGACGATAGCTTTAGGTGTCGCCATCTTTTTCAATGCCTCTAAAGCTTGTTCTGCTTTCGATTCTTGGACGACACCGATAACAGCATTTAAAACTACAACGAGTGCAATAATACTTGCATCAGCCCATTCACCTACAAAGGCTGAAATAAGAGCAGCAATAATAAGGACATATACGAGGACGTCATTAATTTGGGCGAAAATACGTTGCCATAAAGTGCGTTTTTGTTTTGTAGCTAATTCATTAGAACCGTATTGCTTTAAACGTTCACTTGCAATTTCTTCTGTTAAACCGTGTTGTTCATTTGTTTCTAAGTCGATTAATGTTTGATCTTTCGTCTTACTGTACCAATTGCTCATAAGTAAGCACCTCCAGTAAAAACAGTTAGCAATGGTAGTGTTGCTATTATTTGTGAGTAGTATGTATGGAGAAAAAATCTAAGGTGAGGTTCTACTTCTATTGTACAATATTTTACAGTTGCTTGAGGGAAAGAGAAGAGTTGTCATGAATTTGTTGGAAATAAAAAAGAGCCTCATAAACGAGGCTTTTTACTTTTTAATTAATGTACCTAATTCTTCTGTAATAGCTTGCATTTCACTAATGCTGAATGTTTCACGTTTCATAACATGCTCATAAATGTCACGTAAGTCTTCGTACATTTCTTCATTAAAGCTAGCAGCTCTCATCGCTCCAGCATTAACCATACGTAATTTTTCTTTAATAGCTTCGACCATATATTCAACGTTTTCTTCTGACTTTACGGATAAATCCACCGAAGTGTCCCCCTTTAAAATAACATAAGGCTATCTTAACATTTTTTATCATTTTCGTTAATGAATCTTTTCAATCCTATTAAATTAGTAGGGATTTCCTTTATATTTAATAATTGGTTGTTTATACTATAAGTATATATAAAGAAATGCACCAAGAAAGGAAGAAACAAAAATATGGTTCAAGTATTGTTTGTTTGTCTTGGGAACATTTGCCGTTCTCCAATGGCAGAAGCGATTTTTCGAGATCTTGTCGTAAAAAAGGGACTCGAAGAGAAAATTGTCATTGATTCTGCAGGAACTGGAGATTGGCATGTTGGCCATCCGCCACATAAAGGAACACAAAAAATTTTAAAAGAAAATGCAGTCACTTTTGAAGGAATTAAAGCAAGGCAAGTAGAAAAAGAAGACTTAACAAAGTTTGATTATATTATTGCCATGGACAACAAGAATATAGCAGATTTAAAAAGTTTAGGTAAAACTGGAGGCTATATTGGTAGGCTGTCCGATTTTGTTCCAGACGGTGGCTGGACAGACGTTCCCGACCCTTACTATACAGGGAATTTCCAAGAAGTATATGACCTTGTAACAGAAGGGTGTGCAAAGCTATTAGCTTTCATTCGAAAAGAACAAGGAATATGAGGAAGCTTAGAAAGAAATACTTTCTAACATAAGAAATGAAAGGGTGAAGGAATATGGCAAAGAAAAATAATATTGCTCGAAACATTGCGATTGGTGTAGCTGCAGGTGTAGCTGTATCTATGTTGAAGAAAGAAAACCGTGAAAAAGTAAAAAATACTGCAGAAAAAGCAAAAACAAAGATGATTGAAATTGGTGAAAATGCAAAGATCAAAGAAAAAGTGCAAACTGTTACAGATAAAGGACGCGAACTTGCTGATTTAAATGTAGTGAAAGCAAAAGTAGCAGAAATTAAAAAATTGACGCCGTCTGTTGTAGAGACGTTAAAAGAAACGAAAGAAATTTTTAGTAAGAAAAAGGTTGAGCCAGCAGAGAAGCCAGAAACGATTGAAATTCAAGCTGTTTCTCCAAAGGTAGATGAGCTGAAGGCAGAAGAAGAGCCGGTAGTTGCTGAAGATGGCGGTATGAAAGAAGCGCGTGAACTATTTATGAAAGACTCCAATGTAGAGGAAAAAAAAACTGAAGCGTACATTGAGTTGAAGCAAGATAAAGAAGAGAAGAAAAGCGTTTAACCATATATGAGAAAAATTTTAGAAAAGGTGAGAAGAAATCGTACTTATTCGTTTGGTAAAGATTTATATGACCGAACGATGCGCGATGATGTAGCGGGCTTGGCAGCACAGCTCGCTTATTTCTTCTTGCTTGCGATTTTTCCTGGGCTTGTTTTCTTAATTACGCTTCTTGGATTCATTGACCTTCAAACAGAAAGTGTGCTCAACTTATTAGAACCGTACGTACCCGAAGATGCAATGTCTTTAATTGAAGTAAACGTTGATAAAGTTGTAAATGAGCAAAATGGTGGTTTATTATCATTTGGTTTATTATCAATGCTATGGTTTGCTTCAAATGGTGTAAATGCGGTGATGAATGCTTTTAACCGTGCGTATGATGTAACGGAAACACGTTCTTTTATTAAAACGAGAGCTTTATCAATTGTGTTTACGTTAGCGATTATTTTTATGATTGTGTTTGCGCTAATTGTTCCAGTGTTTGGACAAGTCATTGGGGCAGCTGTATTTAAAGCAATTGGTTTATCGGATAGCTTTTCTTACGTGTGGAGTATTACGCGTTTAGTAGCGAGTTTCTTCGTGTTATTTGCATTGTTTAGTTTTTTATATACATTTGCACCAGATCGAAAATTAAAAAGAAGAGAAGTCATTTCAGGAGCAACATTTGCTACTGTAGGATGGATTGTGGTATCGTACTCATTTGCTTATTATGTAGATAAGTTTGCGAATTACGCCAATACATATGGTGGTCTCGGTGGTATTATTATTTTAATGTTATGGTTTTACTTAACTGGATGGGTAATTTTACTTGGCGGCGAAATTAATGGTTTACTCCATCATTATAGGACGGGTGACAATAATTCCCGTAATGAAAAGTGAGCTCTTGTTCCATAATAAAAAGGAACAGGGGGGATATTTCATGAGTAATAATAAAAAGAATCACAACAATAAAAATAACAATAAGCAAAAGAGCAGTTCGCATCCAAAGCATAAAACGAGTGGTAGTGCGAACGGTCATAATAGCTACCATTAGAAAAAACGGGTCCTCTATGAGGGACCCGTTTTATTTGTTTCCTTTTAATAATCGTAAGCCATTCAAAATAACAAGAATCGTACTTCCTTCATGCCCGATAACACCGAATGGAAGAGCTAAAAATTGTAAGAAGTTTGAACAAATGAGCATTGCAATTACAGCTAGTGAAAAGATTACGTTTTGCTTTACAATACGGTTCATTCGCTTTGATAAACGGATTGCTTGTGAAAGTCGAGATAACTCGTTCTTCATAAGTACAACGTCTGCCGTTTCTAAAGCTACATCTGTTCCTTCTCCCATCGCTACACCAATGCTAGCAGTAGCGAGTGCAGGGGCATCATTTATACCATCTCCGACCATTGCTACTGTCCCGTATTTTTCTTTTAGCTTTTTAATCGTTTCAACTTTTGTTTCTGGTAAGCATGATGCGTAATATTCCTTTATATTACTTTCAGAGGCAATAGCTTTTGCTGTTTCTTCATTATCTCCAGTAATCATAATGGCCTCGACACCGATGCTTTGTAATTCGCGAATAGCAGCTATTGTCTCTTGGCGAAGAGTATCTTTTAAAGCGATAAGTCCAAGGATGCCATCCTCATCACTAATATAAACCACAGTTTTACCTTCTTTTTCAAGTGAGGCAGAAATACCATTATGAAATGTCTTTGTTTCTTCACCGATAAAATCAGCTTTACCTATTTTATAAGCTTTGTTTTCGAATATTCCTTTTAGCCCAAAACCAGTTACATCTTCAACGTTTTCTGGTTTTTTTAATGTAATGTCATACGCATGTTTGGCATATTTCACAATAGATTCAGCTAAAGGATGTGTAGAGTGACTTTCAATTGCTGCTGTAATAGAAAGTACTTCTTTTTCTGTCATATTTTCTCGAACATATACATCTGTTACAGTAGGTTTTCCTTCTGTTAATGTTCCTGTTTTATCAAAGGCAATAGCTTTTACTGAAGCGAGACGTTCTAAATGTATGCCACCTTTAAAGAGAATTCCGTTTCTTGCGCCGTTAGAAATAGCAGATAACGTTGCTGGTGTAATGGCAGCAACGAGTGCACAAGGAGATGCGACTACAAGTAAAATCATAGCGCGATAAAACGTTTCATTCCAGCTCCAATCCAGCAAGAAATGAGGGACGAACATCATAAGCGCAACAACGAGTAGTACACCTTTTACATATGTTCCTTCAAACTTTTCGATGAATAGTTGTGATGGTGATTTTTCACTCTGTGCACTTTGAACGAGACGGATAATCTTTTGGAATAATGTTTGATCGCTCGGCTTCGTAATTGTAACTTCGATAGCACCGCGTAAATTTACAGTACCAGCAAATACTTCATCACCATATTTTTTTTCATTTGGAATGGGTTCACCAGTAATCGCTGCCTCATCGATATTTGTTTCACCGCTATGAATTGTACCGTCAGCAGGAACGCGCTCACCTGGTTTAATTAGAATAATGTCGTTAATTTGTAATCGTCCAACAGGAACACGTTCCTCAGTTCCGTTTGAAATACGTAATGCTTCTTCAGGTTGTAGATCAAGAAGCGCTGAAATTTCTTTTTGACTTTTACTTAATGTATAAGATTCCATCGCACCGCTTAGTGCGAAGATAAAGATTAAAATCGCGCCTTCTGCCCAGTAGCCAATGATTGCAGCGCCGATAGCAGCAAAGAGCATAAGCATTTCGACATTTAGCTCTTTCTCCTCAATTGTATCTTCAATACCTTCTTTTGCTTTTGCATATCCACCAACTATATAAGCAAGGATATAGCAAGTAATGCCTACATTCATTACATCGTTCTTTGTGAATAACCAACCAGCTAAAATGAAAATACCAGATGCGATTGCAAATATAAGTTCATAATGTTTCTTTAATGTATCCCATAAAGAGGGATGAGAAATAGACTTTTGTACTTGTAATGTTTTTACTTCTGAGTTCATTACTACTCGCTCCTTCCAAATTCTTATTGAGAAAAAGAATCAAAATCGAAACCCCTATAAAACGACGAAAGCTGCCATCCATAATGGATAGCAGCATTTCTGTTGAAACTGATTTTAATAGTTATTATGTTGTAATTATTCTATAGTATAGCATATGTTTTCGTTAGATGATATATTTTTGTTTGTTTAGAAACTGAAAACTTGTGTTTTCTCAATTCCTTTGGTATATATGAATACTGTTCATAAAAAGATCGGAAAGGAAGACAACAAGTGAAGACAGAGAAATTTTTTACCCATCCGATTGGCGTATTTATTGCTGCAATAGTAGCAACTTTTTTATGGGGAAGCGCATTTCCTTTTATTAAATTAAGTTATGCTGAACTTGGAATTCAGCCACAAGAAGTTGGAGAGCAAATATTATTTGCTGGCTATCGTTTCTTTTTATCTGGGGTTATGCTTTTATTCTTCTTTAAAGCGTTAGGAAAAGATATGAGCTTCAAAAAAGGAACGGGGAAGCAGTTAGTACAAATTGGCTTATTTCAAACATTTCTTCAATATATATGTTTTTATATTGGGATGAGTTATAGCTCTGGTATTGAAGGAGCTATCATTTCAGGAACATCATCATTCTTTCAAATTTTACTCGCGCACTTCTTATATAAAGACGATGCGCTCAATATGAGAAAAATAATTGGAGTCTCTATCGGATTTTGTGGTGTCGTTTTAGTAAATGTACCGAGTGATGGTAGTTTGTCATTCCATTTCGGAATCGGTAGTTTATTACTTCTGAGTGCAGCAATGTTGTACTCGTATGGGAATATATTGGCGAAAGAAGGTAGTAAAACATTAGATGTTGGCTATATGACAGCATACCAAATGATTTTTGGTTCTATCGGGCTATTATGTATAGGGGCTTTGCAAGTTGGAGTTATGCCATTTACATTCAGTGTACATGCAATACTTATGCTGATTTACTTATCTTTCTTATCCGCAGCAGGATTTTGCATTTGGAATACAATTATGAAGTACAACAAGGTTGGAAAAGTATCAATGTATATGTTCTTTATACCTGTATTTGGTGTGTTATTATCGAGCATGATTTTAGGAGAAGCAATTCATTCATTTGTACTATTCGGTTTAGCATGTGTAGCCGCGGGAATTATCGTCGTGAATCGGACGCCAGCTAAGCAAAAAATAGAGCAAGAAAAACAAGTAGCATAGAAAGAGAAGACGATTACAAAAGAAGAACAGTACAGTTCTTCTTTTTTTAAATAGAAAAAGGATAATAGACTAGGTGTAACGAAAAAAGATACAAAAAGCATTTATTGGGGAGAACATGTTATGAATCTACTTTATATGGTATTAATTGGACAAATCATTCTTTTTTTAATTGGTGCAATGTACGCAATAGGGCAGACGAAAAAAACAAGAAATAACATGCCGTTACCTTTAGCGGTGCGTCTTATTCTTAGTTTTTCGTTAACAGCAAGTGCAATTTGGATATGGTTACAAGATCCATCAGTAGATTATAGTACGTGGGTTGCACTAGGTATGACGTTATCAACTGTAGGGGATTTATTTATGGCAGGTTTAATTCCAATTGGTCACAGGCTAATTGGAGGGATGATTACTTTCGCGCTTGCGCATTGTTTTTATGTAAAAGCATTTTTGCAAACAGGCATTTCATGGAATGGTTTTTGGATTGGTTTACTTGTATACGGACTCTTTCTCATTATAGGATGGTTCTTCTTTATTCGAAATGAGAAACAGGATAAATTGTTTACGATAGGAGCGCTAATTTACGGATTGTGGGTTGGAGGCATGGCTTGCTTTGCGTTCGCCTTATACTATGAGAATACAGGAATATGGTGGATACCAGCTTTTGGTGGCTTACTATTTGTCATTTCTGATTTTATTATTGGCGTGACAGATATTGGAGGACGCAAATTAAAGTATGAACCACTTTGGATTTGGTTTACATATGTAGCGGCTCAAATGTGTATTGTATATGTGGGAATATAAAAAGATACTCTTCGAATAGTGGATAGACTATTTGAAGAGTATCTTTTTTGTTACTATGCTACAATGTTTTTTTGTTGTAGAGCAGAAAGGCTGTATTCATCTGCTGCTTTATAACCTTGGGATAATAAATCATTGATGTAAAGCTTGTTGTAAATAAAGCAGAAGACTAAGTTAGAGAATCCGAATGTAAACATACTAGCGACTAAAATAATTAAAAACCATTTCCAGTCTCCACGGAATATAGCAGGGAAGAAACCAAAGAAAAATACAGTCCAACTAAAACCAATTTTTGCTTGTTTAATTTGACCGGTATTTTCATTTTTAAGCATAACTTTCATAGAAAAAGTCCTCCTAAGTAACTAAAAATATAATGATAAATGCAAGATATAGTATATCAAAATAATACATTATTGAATATTATTATTTATATTTTTGTAATATTAGAATTGTATAATTCAGAATTTTGTGGAAAATAGACGGTTGAAGTCTTTATAATAAAAGTAAAAAGACGATGAGATGGTGGAATGATGCAAAAGAAAAAACGTTTGCGTGAATTCTTTGGAACAATTGCAATTGCTTGTTTGCTCGTGTTTTTGGTGAAAATTTTCGTGTTTTTTCCTACGACTGTAAAAGGGGCGTCTATGAAGCCAACGTTACAAGATGGGGATAAGGTGATTGTGAATAAGTTGGCAAAGCAATTTGAAAGTTATGGGAGAGAAGATATTATTGTTGTAAAGACAGATAATTTTTATGTGAAAAGGGTTATTGGTTTGCCTGGCGATGTTATTGAGGTGAGAAATGATCAATTATATGTGAATCATGAAGTGATAGAGGAAGCGTATTTGTATAGTAATAAAAAACAAGCTGAAAAAAAACTTATGAATTTAACGGAGGACTTTGGACCGATTACAGTTCCTAAAAATAAGATTTTTGTTATGGGAGATAATCGCTTAATAAGCAGAGATAGTAGAAATGGTTTAGGACTCATTGATAAAGCGGATGTATTAGGAGAATTAGCGGCAATTTATTATCCATTCGAACATATGAAAATAATGAATTAAAGTAAAAAACCAAGCAAATTTCAGTTTGCTTGGTTTTTATCCCGCTTTAATGGGCAGTAAGACCCCCCTCAAAATTCAGCGAAAGCAAGGAAGTTAGGTGGGGGATCAACTGCCCATAAAAGTCCGATTGGTTCAACTAATAATCAGTGGGGGATGAAGCTCCCCCACTGATTAAAGTTTCACTTTATGTTAAATCGTAGGAGACTCATTAAATTCATAGACGTCTTCATTGTTTTTGTTCGTACTTAAAACGAATTTGTGCTGCAATAGTTGCAGTTTAAAGAATGCTAACGGATCGTGATAAGTTTCTGGATTGCTTCTTAACGTTGCTAATGTTTGCTCGTCTTCCTGTATTTCAAGTTGAGCGGCTTCTACATTTTGTTTCAATATGCTAAGTGGATCTTTAAAGAACATCATGATATCTCGTTCTAATGCGCCTTCAAATACTTCAAATTGAAGGAAGAATTGTTTTGAGATTGTTTGAGCAATTTCCGTATAATCTTCCGTTTCAATGTATTGTTTATATTTGTTTGCAAGCATAGATTGATTTTTTTGCATGTTACCAAACAGTTTTCCTGCACTCTTTAAGAAAAATTGTGTTGGTGTAAAGCGTAATAAAATATTGATGTTCGATACTGTAATTCTATTTGTCATACGTACAACATCTCGATGCCAATCATCTAGTAATTTGAAATCGCAAGGAAGTTTCATACGTTCTTCTTTATATAATTTATTAAACGTTTCACTCATTTCATCTAAATAAGATTGAGCCTGAATAAATTCATTATGTGCTGTTTCAATCCACTCTTGAATAAACCCAGTAAATTTAGGAAGAAGTACCTGTTGTACATGTTTTTGAATTCGTTCGTTCATCGCAGTATTTAATTCTTCATGAACTAATTTGAAATCACTATCTTCTTGAACAAGGTCAGAGCAGCTCTGTAATAATTCAGGAATTTGAGAATGGATATCTCGTGTGATTTCTTCTTTTGTTAAAAGATAAGATTCTGTAATAGAACGAATTTTATCTTTTTCAAGAGCAGTAAGATTGTTAATAAATCCGTTTAGTTTTACTGAGATATGTTTATTCCAACGTACTGATTTGACTAATGTATTTTCTAATTCCACACGTTCATTTACAAGGTATGCGATTGTCTTTTGAGTAAACCATATTAGTTTTTCGATACGTTCTTGTTCTATATCTCGTTCTGCTAGATTAGAAAGAATAGACTCTGTCACGTCCCCAAGTTGCTGGCTCCCCTCTTGTGAAGGAGAGTATGGGAAGAACTGCGCATTTGGGAAATGGACTTTCATCTTACTCATTAGTTTTTCATTCGTATCCGCACTATTTGTGTGTAATACGAAATGAATTTGTAAGTTTGGTACTTGTTCACGTAAATAAAGTAATATATCAAGTTCTTCACCATGTAACGATGAAGCAGAATTTAATACGTAAATAAGGCTATCTGCGGCTTGTAAGTATTCAAAATATGAGCTGTTTTTATCCACTTGTCCTTGAACAGATGGTGTAACAAGAAATGCAAATTTATTCTTTCTCAAAAATCTACTTGGTAATTTAATTTCTATACATTTGTTCTCAAGTTCTGATTGTTCAGGTGTAGCCATTATTTGATGGAATTCATCAAAGTTCGGTATATTGTGCACATCTAACGCAGTGAATTCTGTTATTTCAGTTTGGCTATCATCTTTAAATAGAATAGGAGTTGTTATAGTTTCAGTTAAGATGTTTTCTCCTAATATTGAATTGACGAATGATAATTTATCATGGTCACTAGTTCCCGCAATTAGTAATTTTGTAACATTTAAATCACATAGTTCATGAACGAGTAACGTAAATTGATGACTTAAATCTACATCATTTTTTTCAGCCCATACAGCAATTGTTTCGAATAAATGAGAAACAGTTTCCATATTTATATTTGTTTCAGCTGTTGAATTAGAGAGTAGGGCTCCCGCACTTTTTACGAGTAATGACTCTAAAGTTGTAGGTGAAACTTCATTCCACGCTAACACTGCAGCAGAGACGAATAGGGCGTCTTTTGCTCTCGTTAAACTAAACCAATTTGTTAATAAGTCAGGTACAAGTCCTTGCATTTCATGCATGAAATGTTCACCAGTAATTAATTCAAAGTACGTATCTTGATAGCGTTCAACAATTTCATGCCAATCGTCATTGTTGTCTGTCTCAATATGTAAGAATAAATGATTGATTGTTTGAATCCAAGGTAGATGTGATTTTTCATTTTGATAGCTGTTCCAAAGAGCGATAACAAGTTCCTTAAATTGGACTTGATCAATTGCATATAAAGCTTTTAAAGATTCATAGAAATATTCTGGTTTGATTTGTTTCGTAAATCCTTGATTCACATAATTAATTAAAGTATCGAACCAATGTAATGATTTTGTTCGAATTCCTTCTTGAACGGCAAGTTCGATGGCGTTATTCCAATCTTCTTGTTTTTCATAGAACGAGCGAGCAATTGAAGTAATATTTGGATAGTCAGGTTGAAATGCAACAGCTTCACTAATCGTCTTAAATGCTAGACCTAAACGATCTTGTTCGATATAAAGAGAAAGAAGTTGTAAGGAAACTTCCATTGTAAGAGTTGTATCTTCCGTTTGGATAGATTGATACATTTCTTCTGCTTTTGGTAAGAATCCTAGTTCAAAATAAGCATCTGCAATATTTTTGGTTGCCCAAAGTGCAAGCTCATTATTTACTTTCTCCCATTTAAATATCGCTGCTTCAAAGTCTTTATTTTGGTAATACAATTCACCTTGAGCAAAGCGAATATTAGAAATGTTGGAGAATTCATTTGTAGATTCATTTATATATGCTTCACCGAGTACTTCTGATACTGGAGTAGAAGTTTCTTCTGTTAAAAATGTTTTATAGTAAACCTTTTGGATAAATTGATTTTCAATGGTCATGTTCGTTCCCCCTGTATAATTTAGAAAAATGATGTTGTATGTAAAGGGTGCATGTTCTTTTAATAGGTAGAAGTTGCATTATATCGACCAAACTATGTTTTTGCTAGGTATATCATTTTTCCTGAGAGTTAAACCGTTGCGAAAAGTAACTTTCCTTTATTGTAACAAAAAAACAAGCATATGAATTTTTATTTTTTAATCCCGGTATTTGTGGATAGTAAGATTAGCCCTTCAAGAAGAGATAGATATAAGGGAAGAAGGCGGGAGTCTAGCACATGATTGATGTGCACTAAGAATGAGCGAGGTCACTGATTAATAGTTCAATTTCTTCCTACTAAAGGAATGGATAGAAGTAGAGTTCATTATAAAAACAATGTATAGTGAATATGTATACCATGTTTGTCTGAAAGATAGAAAGGGCACAATATGGAATAACGATCGTGTATAGGATGTGTCTTCCGAATGGAACAACATATTGGCGAGTTAATCGCACATTATGGGTATTTTGGAATTATTATAGCTTTGGCCGGTGGGATTGTTGGATTACCGATACCAGACGAGTTTTTATTGACTTTCGTTGGTTATAACGTTTCAAAAGGCGTTATGTCAGGAGCTGCTGCGTTTTTAAGTGGGATGGCTGGTGCGATGTTAGGCATTACATTAAGCTACATATTAGGTTTAAAACTTGGACTCCCTGTTTTAAAAAAATATGGACCGAAAATTAGAATTAAAGAACATCACATTGAAAAAACACATATTTTATTTGAAAAATATGGCCCATTTCTTTTAATAGTTGGTTATTTTATCCCAGGAGTACGTCATTTAACAGCGTATTTTGCTGGGATGTCGAATTTAACACTTTGGCGTTTTTGTTTGTACGCTTACGGTGGTGCGTTTATTTGGATAAGTGTTTTTATTGGACTTGGCTGGAAGTTAGGAGAGAAGTGGCGTTTTGTTGAGTATAGTTTGCATCATTATGGAATATGGATTTTATCCATTTCAGTAGTTGTTACATGTGTCGTATGGTTTTACATAAAGAAAAAGAAAAACCGCGAGTAGCGGTTTTTTTAGCTGAAAGCAATAAATAGTACACCAGCTGTAATAAAGACAACACCAATACCAGTCATAAAGTTTAATTTTTCGCCGAGTATAATCATAGCGAGAATGATAGAAAATACGACGCTTAATTTATCGACAGGAGCTACTTGTGAAACTTTTCCTGTTTTAAGTGCAAGAAAATAAAATAGCCATGACGAAGCACCTGCAACTCCACTTAATGTGATAAAAAGCAGTGCTTTTTTATTTAGAAGTACGTCGCCAATATTTTGAAATTTACCTTGTATAATAATAACGCCTACCATAAATAATGCCATGATAATAGAACGAACTGTCGTAGCAACATTGGCATCGATTCCATCTAAACCAATCTTACCGAAAATAGATACAAGGGCAGCAGCAATTGCTGATAATAGTGCGAATAAGAGCCATGAACTCATAGTAAAATTCCTCCAATCTTACATTATTATACATGAAAATCATTCTCACGTATAAAGTGAATGGGGTTTTACCGCCTCGCAAAGAGCTGGATAGATAACGAAATAATCCCCACCTTATATTTTTCATAAGGTGGGGATTATTATACTACTCTGCAATTTCTTCATATAAAAAGTACGTTACATTATAAATATGTTCTACTTCATCATCTGTCATAAACAATAATTCGTCACGCTCAATCCCTTTTTTCTTTTCGATAAACTCAATCATGTTTTTACGTTCTTCTCTTTTCATCAATTTTATTTCTCCTCTCAATCTGTTTTAATACAGTTTATTTAAGTTAATGCTATTATATAACAGAATCTTTAGAAAGTTCCACCTATTTTATTGTTTTTTTCAGAAGAACTTTTCGACAAAACAAGCCCACCTAAAGGGGGGCTTGTTTCACTTTATAGTCGTAAAAACTGGGGCTCCGTCGTACCGGCACCATCGATGTAATAAATTGTATCGGGGTTGATTTTAATTAGTACATAATTAGGGTCTTCAGGACCGAGTAACCAACGCTTTAAGCTATTATTCCAAAACTTGTTTTTTAATGTGGAATCTTCCTCGATGGAGGCTAAGCCTTCCACTTCGATATAATCTTCATCTAATTTTTTTCCTTCACGACCAAGTAGTATATGTACATTTGGATTGTTTTCAATATCTGTTATCTTTTTTGATTGTCGATCTGTTGCAACATATAGTACAAAATCTTCGTGGAAAAACATCATAAAGGCGCTATGAGGTTTCTCATTTCGTACTGTAGATAATACACCGGTACGTTGACCTTGAATAATAGTTGCGATTTTTTCTTTTAAGTGCATAATTTTAACCCCTTTTCATAATTTATAATTCTGTCTGTTTCAACAAGATAATTTAAATATCTTTCATACTGTTTTCTTCAATCCGATTTTTTAAACGCAATTGTGATGAAATCGGACAAGTTAGGAGAAGAATAATAATAATATCGAGGAGAAATACATACGATGGAAGGATGAAAAGCATGTTTAATAAAATATTTCTTATAGTAGCGCTTATAGGTGTACCACTGTCTGTACTTGGGAAAACACTTCATTGGCCTCAAACAATTATGTTCGCTGTGTATTGTATTACGATTATCGCATTAGCGGGTTTTATGGGGAGAGCGACAGAAAGTTTGGCAATTGTATCTGGTCCTAGAATAGGTGGATTATTAAATGCTACTTTCGGTAACGCTGTTGAACTAATCATTTCAATTTTTGCACTTCAGGCAGGATTAATTGAGGTAGTGTTAGCTTCTTTAACGGGTTCTGTACTTGGAAATTTATTATTAGTAGGAGGGCTATCCTTCTTTGTGGGAGGGCTTAAATATAAAAGACAAAGTTTTAATGTGTATGATGCAAGGCATAATTCGGCTTTATTAATCTTTGCTGTAGTAGTAGCATTTGTTATTCCAGAGATTTTTTCAATGAAGATGGACGCTGGAAAGACGTATCAGTTAAGTATAGGTGTCTCGATTATTATGATTATTATGTACCTTGCTGCATTGCTATTTAAGTTAGTTACGCACCGTGGTGTATATCAGCATAAAAGTGATGAAGTCGCTCATGAGGAAGAACCAGAGTGGTCGAAAGGGAAAGCATTACTCATTTTAGCGATAGCAACAATTGCGGTAGCGTATGTGTCAGAGGCGCTCGTGCATACATTTGAGACAGTTGCAAAATCATTTGGTTGGTCAGAACTATTTATAGGGGTTATTATCGTCGCAATTGTCGGGAATGCAGCGGAACATGCATCTGCAATTATTATGGCGTATAAAAATAAAGTAAACATTGCAGTTGAGATTGCAATAGGTTCTACATTACAAATTGCCATGTTTGTTGCTCCTGTATTAGTACTGCTTTCTATGTTCTTCACGCAAAGGATGCCTTTAGTATTTACGATACCAGAACTTGTTTCTATGATTACAGCTGTTTTCTTAACGATTGCGATTTCAAATGATGGAGATACAAATTGGTTTGAAGGTGGGACTTTATTAGCAGCGTATGTCATTATGGGAATTGGTTTTTATTTATTATGAAAAATAGGCATAACAATTGTGCCCAGAGAAAACAATAAACAAAGTAGTATATATACCTTTACATAGGAAGGAGCCAGACAGGTGAAACGAGTATACAGCATATGTCTTTCAACTATGGTCTCGTTTATTCTATTATTTCCTAACATGAGTTTTGCAAAGACAACGGTAGAAACAAAAATGCCTTCATCTGTTTTAAATATTTCTAAAGACAATACGTTTCCGAATGATGCGCAAGATTTACCGCGTTTGCAGCCGAGTAAGTTTGCTCAAGAACTATTGAAAACAGCGAATATTAAAATCGAAAACCCAGACTTAATTCGAATGTTTAATGAAACGACAATTTCGAATGCGCCGCTTGCGGTAGGGTACCGAGCGAAGATTTATTTAGGTCAATGGGCTTTGCATTATGAATCGGTTGATACATCAATCAATTGGGAATATAAACAAGTAAATCGCAATGTGTATGATAATCGAGGAGGAGATCGCCTATATCCGCTACGCTATAAGCAAGAAACGCAAAAGACGGTTGAAGGCGATTTAACAGCAGATATGAAAGATGCTGCAGATGTGAAGAAAATGATGCTTCTCAAAGCACTTGAAAAGGTACAATTGCCGCTTTCATTTAAAACGACTATTGGTTATGGCACAGGACATGAACGTGTGTATAACATTAGTCCGAGTCAACTTGGATATTTATATGCTTATACACCAGCAGTAAATGAAAAAGGGAAAGTAACATTTGGAGAAGTATACCTTGTATTAAAGGGAAATCAAAAAAGGCTCGTTGTAAAAAATATTACTTCTCAAGGAATTGGAGCGGCTATTCCAATTCATGATCATTTGTATTTTAAATTCATTTCTTCTTCTCACTCGCAATAACATAAAAAAACGTCAGCTTATAAGCTGACGTTTTTTTATAATGTAATATTTGCTGTTTTTGATAAGAAATCTTCTGTCGGATAGTAGCTGTTTTTTACAAGAACATTTGGTCCAAGACACTTTACTGCAGGACAGTGACAGCTTAATGATTTTGCTGTTTTTGAAGCGCTCCATTTTTCATACGCTTCTTGTAACGTATTTGTTTGTATGTTTCCTAGAAGTGGAACATCACCAAAGTCCGTTACAATAATATTTCCATCGAAAATATTTACATTTAAACGAGAACGGCCATCCGGATCATTACGAACTGTGACATTTTTGCTCTTTTGTAATTTTTTAAATGTGGCAATGTCTCGCTCGTCATCGCTACAAGCATAGAAAGGTAAAGTTCCAAATAACATCCATACATTTTCATCGCGAATTTCTAGTAAATGCTCAATTGCATCACGAATTTCAGCTTTTGTTAAAATCTCTAGATTACTCGCAAAGTCACTTGGATACATTGGGTGAACCTCATGACGTTTACATCCCATTTCGTCAACGATTTGACGATGAATATGTTCAATGTGTGGTAGAGTTCGTTTATTCAGCATCGTTTCAGCAGATACAAGTACACCTGCATCTGATAGAGCTTTACTATTTGTAATCATTCGTTCAAATAACTTTGCACGTTGTTCATACGTAGGTTTACGCTCCATCATTGCAAATCCACCTTCAACGAAATCATCAATTGTTCCCCAGTTATGAGAAATGTGCAGTACGTCTAAATAAGGAATAATTTGCTCGTAACGTGCTAAATCTATAGTTAAGTTTGAGTTGATTTGAGTGCGAACGCCTCGTTCATGGGCATATTTTAAGAGTGGTGTTACATAGTTGTCGACGGATTTTTTTGAAAGCATAGGTTCTCCGCCAGTAATACTTAAAGAACGTAAATGAGGAATCTCATCTAATCGTTTTAATAAAAGATCCATCGGAAGCGGATTCGGGTCTTTCGGCTGTAACGTGTAACCAACAGCGCAATGCTCACAGCGCATATTGCATAACGTCGTCGTTGTAAACTCAACATTTGTTAATAGTAGTTTGCCGTACTCTTCAAGGTCCATATACGCTTCCCATGGATCGTAAGAAGGAGTAATCGGCTTCATTTTTTGTGATATCGTCATATGAAATACTCCTTTGACTATTGAAATAACAATTTGTCCATTCTCTATAATAGAAGAATATGTACTTTTTATAAAGTGAAACTTTTTAGAGGAAAAAGAGAGAGGGCTTACATTATAGTGAATAACCGTGACAAAATTGATGAAATTACATACCCATTGTAATCATTTTTGCGGTATAATAAAAGCAACTCGAATTAAAAGGAGAGTGCCTTCATGGGAAAAGCAATTCAAGATAAAGATACACAATTAGTATATTTAAAGGAACGTTTAAATATGTTCATTGAAGTAATTGATACAATTGAACCTGAAGAAGTAGAATTAGAAGATGTAGATCGTCTTCTTGCAATGTTAGATGAATTAGAATTAAAATGTGAGCAATTTAAAAAAGACGAATAATATATTAAAAAGGCTGCCAATTCCAATTTGGTAGCCTTTTTCTGTGTGGATAATAGAAGGACGATAGAAAAAGAGGTATAATCAAGTTGTGAAAAATTTCATTTATGCTTGAATAGCGTGAAACAAATAAAAAGTGAAAGAGCATAACAATGAAATTTTCAGCTCATAACGTTTTGGTAGCGTTCACAATTGAGGGGGAAGTAACAATGGAAAAGCTTCAAGAAAGCATGTATCAACTAATTGTTGAAACGTCAACGAACTTACCGAAAGATGTTCGTCGTGCGATTCAACAAGCGAAAGAGCGAGAAAATGCAGGGACTCGTTCTGCGATGGCACTTGGCACAATTACAAATAATATTAAAATGGCTGATGATAACATCTCGCCAATTTGCCAAGATACAGGGATGCCAACGTTTAAAATTTATACACCAGTTGGTGTGAACCAATTAAAGTTGAAGGAAGCCATCTATAATGCGCTTGAGCGGGCGACAAAAGATGGTAAACTTCGTCCAAATTCTGTTGATTCTCTTTTTGGAGACAATAGTGGAAATAATTTAGGACCAGGTACACCGGTAATTAAGTTTGAACAATGGGAAAAAGATTATATTGATGCACGTTTAATCCTAAAGGGTGGTGGCTGTGAGAATAAAAATATTCAGTATAGCTTACCATGCGAACTAGAAGGACTTGGACGAGCTGGCCGTGATTTAGAGGGGATTCGTAAATGCCTTCTTCATGCAGTATATCAAGCGCAAGGTCAAGGATGTAGTGCAGGTGTAATTGGTGTTGGTATCGGGGGAGACCGCACATCAGGTTACGAATTAGCAAAAAATCAATTATTCCGTACATTAGATGATGTTAATCCAATCCCAGAATTACAACAACTTGAAGAGTACGTATTAGAAAATGCGAATAAGCTTGGCATTGGTACGATGGGATTTGGTGGAGAAACAACTTTACTTGGTTGTAAAATTGGCGTATATAACCGTCTGCCAGCTAGTTTCTACGTATCTGTGGCGTATAATTGCTGGGCATATCGCCGCCTTGGCGTAACAATCCATCCTGAAACAGGTGAAATTATGGATTGGTTATATCAAGAAGGTGAAGATACACTGGAGCAAGAAGTACAAGAAAAAACAGAGCAACGTGAAATTGTATTACAAGCACCAATTACAGAAGAGCAAATTCGTGAACTTCGCGTTGGTGATGTTGTAACAATTAATGGCATGATGTATACAGGTCGTGACGCAATTCATAAGCATTTAATGGATAACGATTGTCCAGTAGATTTAAATGGGCAAATTATTTACCACTGTGGTCCAGTTGTTGTGAAAGATGAAAATGACAATTGGCAAATTAAAGCGGCAGGTCCAACGACAAGTATTCGTGAAGAACCGTACCAAGGTGACATTATGAAGAAATTCGGTATTAGAGCTGTCATTGGAAAAGGCGGTATGGGTGCGAAAACATTAGCAGCTTTAGAAGAACACGGCGGTGTATATTTAAACGCAATTGGTGGTGCAGCGCAATATTATGCTGAATGTATTAAAGAAGTGAAAGATGTTGATTTCTTACAATTTGGTATTCCAGAGGCAATGTGGCATTTACGTATCGATGGATTTAAAGCAGTTGTAACAATGGATTCCCACGGTAATAGCTTACATGCAGATGTTGATAAAACATCACTTGAAAAATTAGCTAGCTTTAAAGAGCCAGTATTTAAGTAAACAAAAATGCATCTCGAATCATTCGAGATGCATTTTTTTGGTATATATAGAAAAACATGTTCAGCATGAAAGAATGCGTAGCAACAGAAACTACAAGTACGATTATATATGGAAAGGAGACTATTTATGAAACATAAATGGTTATATATCGGTCTCATTTTTTCAATTATGATGGCACTTGTTCCAGTTTCGGCATTAGCTTATACAAATACTCCACATAACTGGGGAATCCCGCGCCCTAAAAATGAAACAGTACCAGATGCAGGAAAGTTATATACAGATTTACTACAAAAAAATGGCGGTTTTTATTTAGGGGATACGAAGAAAAAAGATATTTATTTAACATTTGATAATGGTTATGAGAATGGATACACAGGGAAAATCTTAGACGTATTAAAAGAGAAAAAAGTACCAGCAACTTTCTTTGTAACGGGGCATTACATTAAAACACAAAAAGATTTATTGTTAAGAATGAAGAATGAAGGACACATTATTGGAAACCATTCTTGGAGCCATCCTGATTTCACAGCGGTAAACGATGAGAAACTTCGTGAAGAATTAACGAGTGTAACGGAAGAAATTAAAAAAGTAACTGGGCAAAAAGAAGTGAAATATGTACGTCCCCCGCGCGGCGTATTTAGTGAAAGAACGTTAGCCCTTACGAAAGAAATGGGCTACTATAATGTATTTTGGTCACTTGCATTTTTGGATTGGAAAGTAGATCAGCAAAGAGGATGGCAATATGCGCATAATAATGTTATGACGATGATTCATCCAGGATCTATTTTATTACTTCATGCCATATCAAAAGATAATGCAGAAGCACTTGCAAAAATCATTGATGATTTGCGCGAGAAAGGGTATCATTTTAAAAGTCTAGATGACTTAGTAAAAAGCAATCAACCGTAAGCATGTATGCTTGCGGTTTTCTCATGCTATAATGATGTGTAAAAAGGATGGGGAAACGTATGTGGAGCGAACATGTTACGTTAGAGTATCCGTATCATTTTGAAGAAGTATTAAAACGTTTATCTTTTGATCCTCTTAACGTCATTCAATTAGATGAGAAAGTTATTTATGTCCCGCTTTGTATAGACGAGGAACAGATTGTTGTTCGTCTGCAAGGGATTGGTACTGTTCAAAATCCACAGTTTTGGATTTCTAGTCAGACAGGAGATTCAGAGAAAGTCATGAAACGAATGAGGGCCATTTTTCATTGGAATGAACCGTTTCAAGATATACAAAATCATTTTTTAAACACATCATTACGTCCACTATTTGAAACATATGCTTATACTCCAATTATTTTAGAATTTGATTATTTTGCTTGTCTTCTTCGCTGTATCATTCATCAACAAATAAATTTGAAATTTGCTACTGTGTTAACAGAACAGTTTGTGAAACGATATGGAACAGAGAAGAACGGTGTATTCTTTTTCCCCACTCCAGAAATAGTAGCAAATATTTCAATAGAGGAATTGAGAGAGCAGAAGTTTAGTCAGCGAAAAGCTGAATATATGGTAGGATTAGCAAAGTGTATTATAGGTGGTAAGTTAGATTTAACTAGAATAGAAAACGAAACAGAAGAAGGAGTTGCAGCACAATTGTTACCAATTAGGGGGATTGGTGCATGGACAGTGCAAAACTTTTTAATGTTTGGGCTTGGACGGAAAAATATGTTTCCGAAAGCAGACATTGGGATTCAGCGTGCAGTACAAGGTGTATTTCAATTAGATGATAAACCTGATGATGCATTTTTAGAAAACGTGAAACAAGAGTGTGAACCATACTGCAGTTATGCAGCGTTATATTTATGGAAAAGTATAGAGTAGAGGTGTAATAATGATACAAAAGCAACATGAGAGTAAGTTGGAAGTTGGTCAAACGTTTCCTGTGACAATTAAACGTCTTGGGATTAACGGAGAAGGCGTTGGTTATTTTAAGAGACAAGTTGTCTTCATTCCAGGGGCATTACCAGGAGAAGAAGTTGTTGCTGAAACGACGAAAATTCAGCGTGGCTTCGCTGAAGCGAAAGTGAAAAAGGTTCGTAAAGCTTCACCACATCGCGTGAAAGCGCCATGTCCGGTATATGAAGAGTGCGGCGGTTGCCAATTGCAACATTTAGACTATAAAGAACAATTAAATCAAAAGCGTGATATCGTTGTACAAGCATTCCAGAAGTATATGAACAACGGTTTGGAAGAGAAAATTCGTCCGACGCTAGGCATGGAAAATCCATGGCATTATCGTAATAAGAGTCAACTACAAGTGGGGCGTAAAGACGAAAAGGTTATTACAGGACTGTATAAACAAAATTCACATCAGTTAATTGATATTGCTCATTGTATGATTCAACATAAAGCAACGAATGAAGCGACAAAAGTTGTAAGACGTATTTTAGAAAAATTAAATGTTTCTATTTACAATGAGAAAAAACAAAAAGGTTTAGTACGTACAATTGTGACACGTACTGCAGTTCAAACAGGGGAAGTACAAGTTACACTTATTACAACAAAAGAAGAGTTGCCAAATAAAGAACAATTTATTGCAGAAGTACAAAAACAGATGCCAGCTGTTAAATCAATTATGCAAAATGTAAACTGGCGTAAAACATCTGTTATTTTTGGTGATAAAACATTTAAATTAGCTGGAAAAGAAGTAATTCAAGAAACACTTGGTGATTTATCATTTGAATTATCAGCACGTGCATTCTTCCAGTTGAATCCAGAACAAACGGTTGTTTTATATAATGAAGCGAAAAAAGCCGCTGCCTTAACTGGAAATGAGAAAATTGTAGATGCGTATTGTGGCGTTGGTACAATTGGACTTTGGCTTGCAAATGATGCGGCGGAAGTACGTGGTATGGATGTAATTCCAGAAGCAATTGCAGATGCAAGAAAAAATGCGAAGCGTCACGGATTTACAAATACGAAATATGAAGCAGGTAAAGCTGAACAATGGTTACCGAAATGGGTAAAAGAAGGATGGCGTCCAGATGTAATTGTTGTCGATCCACCTCGTACAGGTTGCGATGATAAATTACTGGAAACAATTTTAAAAGTGAAGCCGAAACAAGTTGTTTACGTATCTTGTAACCCTTCTTCATTAGCACGTGATGTACAAGCGTTAATGAAGAGCTATGAAGTGGAATATGTACAACCAGTTGATATGTTCCCGCATACAGCTCATGTAGAAAATGTAGTGAAGCTTGTTAGAAAGTAAAGTTTATTAATATTCCCTCATGGTATGAGGGAATATTTTCTATGAAGGAGAATATTATGCACAATTATAAATTAACGATTCAGTACGACGGTGCACGTTTTAAAGGATGGCAGCGTCTCGGTAATAACGATAATACGATTCAAGGAAAAATCGAAAGTGTCATTTCTGAAATGGTCGGAAAAGAAACTGAAATTATCGGTTGTAGTAGAACAGACGCTGGTGTGCATGCTTTGAATCAAGTTGCTAACTTTCAAAGTGATGAGAAGTTAGTGGAACATAAAGTAAAAAAATATTTAAATCAATATTTACCTAATGATATTAGTATTACGAATGTAGAAGAAGTACATGATCGATTCCATGCCCGTTACAATTCTAAAGCAAAAACATACCTTTATAAAATTTGGAATGAAGAGCACACGAACCCATTTATGCGTAAATACAGCATGCATGTGAATAAAAAATTAAATGTGAAAAGCATGAAAGAAGCCGCGAAACATTTAGTTGGTTCACATGACTTTACTGCTTTTTCAAATGCAAAATCAAAGAAAAAGTCTATGGTGCGAGAAGTATATACACTTGAAGTGATGGAAGAAGCAGGATTTGTACAAATTAGAGTAAGTGGTAACGGATTCCTTCATAACATGGTCCGAAAAATTGTTGGAGCATTAATTGAAGTTGGGTTAGGACAATTAGATGCAGAGGCGATTCCACAGATTTTAGAGGCGAAACAACGTAATCAGATTAATTGCCTTGCTGAGGCGAGTGGTTTGTATTTGGAGAATGTTGAGTTTTAATAGTAATAAAAAAATCGAGCTGTGTAGGCTCGATTTTTTATGTTTTGGCGTTAAGAAGATTTTTCTTTCTTCATACGTATCTTCAAATTCCAAAAAGCAGCAAGCATAATAGCTGCAAAAGAGCCGCTAATTGTTGCTAATAGTTTTGCATAAGGATAGGCGTTTATATCAACTAGTAACATCATACATACAATGGTAGGGAAGAAGGCTAAGTATTGTAATAACTTTAATTTGTTATCATTACTCATATATATCGTTCCTTTCTAGTATGTTATATGTTTATTGTAGCATATTTTACCAAATGTTTATTTGTACTTGGAAAAAATTTAATGCGGTTTTAGTAGGAAATAAAAGTTAGGCTAGTAATCAGTGGAAGATGGACAAAATCTCCACTGATTAACGTCTTATTTTATATGTGTAAATGCAATTTTTTAATTCGATATTGTAAGTTTTGCCTACTTAATCCTAAAAACTTTGCAGCTTGTGAAATATTACCGTGATACTCTTTCAAAATTTGAGTGATGTAGTTCTTTTCCATTGCTTCTATTGTGTGCTTTAACGTTTTTGGCGCATCAGTATCGTTATTAGTTAGGAGAGGTTGCATATTGAATTCTTTTTTTATTCGTTCGCGAAAGCGAGTGGGAAGGTGAAACGCTGTAATGATATTTTCATCTTCAACTAAATTCATTGAACCTTCAATGACATGTTCCAATTCTCGTACGTTTCCAGGCCAATCATATGCATATAAGAATTCTCTTACATGTATATCTACATCTGTTACGCCGAGTCCAAATTGAATGTTGTACTTTTCGATAAAGTGCTGAACAAGAGCTGGAATATCTTCTTTTCGTTCACGTAAAGGCGGGAGACATAAAGTAACGACGCTTAATCTGTAATATAAGTCTTCCCGCAATCGATTGTGTTTCATAGCTTCAAGAGGGTCTTCATTAATAGTTGCTATAATACGAACATCAATTTCTTTTTCTTGTGTGCCTCCGATTCTTCGTATTGTTTTTTCTTGTATAGCTCGCAGTAACTTCGCTTGAAGTGCTGGACTTAACGAATTGATCTCATCTAATAACAAAGTTCCTCCGTTTGCTTCTTCAAATAAACCGGCTTTATCGATAGCTCCTGTAAATGCACCGCGGTTCGTACCAAATAATAAGCTTTCCATGAGTGTATCAGGTATAGCGGCACAGTTTTGCGAAATAAATGGTTTGCCCGAACGTTGACTTTCATTATGGATACTTTGTGCAAATAGTTCTTTTCCAGTTCCTGTTTCTCCTACGAGAAGTATGGAGGATGATGTGCGAATTACCCTTTTTCCTTCCGCAATGGTGGATTGAATGGCTTCAGAATCACCAATTATGTGATCAAAGGTAAATTTAGTGTTTTGTTTTCGGGAAGAGTCCATTTTTATTGTTTGCTTTAAGTGATTCATCTCTTTTGAAATTTCAATAGCGCCTTTAATTTTCCCGTTTTCTATTATTGGGAAAGTATCGTTAATCGTCGTAATTTCTTGCCCTTTATTGTTAAAATAAGTTTGTTTTATATTTTTGTTTGTTTTTCCTAATTTTAATGCTTCTATAAGAGTACTATTTTTATTTTCTTCAAATGCGAATACTTCTAAAGGACTTTTATATAGCACATCTGAGCGCTCCATTGATTCAATTTCCATCATTTTACGGTTATAGATAATCGTTTTACCTTCCTCATTAATAATATGAATCCCGATATCGAGTTCATTGAGCAAAGTTTCATATAGCATATTCATTTCAATGATCTGTTTCAAATTAATTTCTTCTGTACGCATAGATTATCTTCTCCTCATTTCACCCTATGAAGACTGACTTTTTATAATTTTATTAAAATTCTTATAAAATCGCAAAATTTTTTTGCGATTTTCCTTTTAAAACTTCTTACACGGTAGAAAAAATTTGCGGTTATGAAGATTTTTTTGTGAGGAACCCCCATTTTAAATAGGAATTTAAGATTGGTACGCATTTTGCATAAAGAATAGTTGAAATCTCTAAAGGAGGGATATGCAACGTTTCAGTACCAATTAATAAGAAGGAGGAGTGTATAAAGTGAAGACGGTTATAGAAGGCGTGTATAGTCCTTGTTACGGGAAAGTTGAGAAGTTATTTGTTACGGAAAATTCTTACGTATACGAATGGGAGAAATTAGCGTTAATTGAAACAATAGATAAACAGAAAGTAGAAATTAAGGTAGGAATCAGTGGGTATATCGAGTCATTAGAAGTAGTAGAAGGACAAGCTATCGCTAATAAAAAGTTATTAATAACAGTGAGGGATGATCTTTTAATAACAGGTAGTGATTAATACTATGTATTTTGCTCTTTTCAATAATTATTTTTCGTATAAACAATTTTAAAAACGCTTACATGAAATGGGTTTCCAAAGGGAAAAGGGGGGGATTTGTATGATGGATCAAAACCAAGGATTAAAAAGGGAATTGAAAAGCAGACACATATTTATGATTGCACTTGGAGGAGTTATTGGTACCGGACTTTTTTTAGGATCGGGGTATACAATTCATGAAGCTGGGCCTGGAGGAGCGATTGTAGCTTATCTTGTTGGAGGATTTGTTATGTATTTAACGATGCTCTGTCTCGGAGAATTAGCTGTTGCGATGCCTGACGCAGGATCTTATCAAACGTATGCTACGAAGCATATTTCCCCTGCAGCGGGTTATGTAGTCGGATGGATGTCGTGGCTAAACTGGTCGGCTACAATAGGTATTGAACTCATTGCAGTTAGTATTTTAATGAAACGATGGTTTCCTGATGTACCGTCTTGGATTTGGTGCGTAGTGTTTGCGGTACTACTTTTTGCTATTAACGCGTTATCTTCAAGAAGTTTTGCAGAAGTTGAATTTTGGTTTGCAAGTATTAAAGTCATTACAATCATTGCATTTATTATTTTGGGCGGGGCAGCAATGTTTGGTTTTCTAGATATGAAAGGAAATGAACCAGCACCAATGTTTTCTAGCTTTACTGATTATGGTGGGTTATTTCCAAATGGATTATCCGCTATTTTAATTACGATGATTGCTGTTAATTTTTCCTTCCAAGGAACAGAGCTAGTTGGTATTGCAGCTGGAGAGAGTGAAAATCCAGAAAAGACAATCCCGAAGGCAATTAATAATACAGTTTGGCGTATACTTGTGTTCTTTGTATTATCTATTTTCATTCTTGCAGGATTATTCCCATGGCAACAAGCAGGAGTGATAGAAAGTCCATTCGTAGTTGTATTTGATAAAATTGGTATTCCTTATGCAGCTGATATTATCAATTTCGTTATCATTACAGCAGTATTATCCGTTGCGAATTCAGGGCTATATGCAACTTCTCGTATGCTATGGTCTATGTCTAATCAAGGAATGATTAGTCCGATTTTTAGTAAGTTATCTAAAAGCGGCGTTCCAATTTATGCATTGATTGTAAGTACAATTGTAGGTTGTCTCTCATTACTATCAGGTATTTATGCGGAAGATACAGTTTATTTATGGTTGCTTTCTATTGCTGGATTTGGAGCAATACTAGTTTGGGCATCTATTGCTCTATCTAACTTATTAGCTAGAAGGGCGTATATAAAGCAGGGCGGGGATGTGAAAGACTTGAAATTTAAAACACCGCTATATCCATTCGTACCACTTCTTGCATTAGTATTAAATGTAACAGTAATTGTTGCTATGGCCTTTATTCCAGAACAAAGAATGGCATTGTATTGTGGTATTCCCTTTATGATTGTTTGTTTACTGTTTTACCGTGCGACAAGAAATAAGGGGAGTAACTTAGAGCATATTGAAAAGACAAAGACAACAGAAATAGAGAGTTTATAATAGTGATTAATTTGGAGACTGTAAAATTGTAAACAGTCTCTTTTTTTTGTGAAAATAAAGCTGGGAACATACTACGTATGCAAAGGGGAATTAGCGATGAATGAAGAAGTTGCACAGCTATTAGAACAGATTGATCTACGAAAAAATGAGTTACTAGAGCTTACAAAAACATTAATTCGTTTTGAAACACCAGCACCGCCGGCGAGAAATACAAATGAGGCGCAAGAATTTGTTGCACAGTTTCTAAGAAAACGAAATTTTTGTGTTGATAAATGGGATGTATATCCGAATGACCCGAACGTTGTTGGGGTGAAAAAAGGGATAGAAAGTGACACACATAAAAGTCTTATTATTAATGGGCATATGGATGTAGCGGAAATATCAGCAGATGAGGCGTGGGAAACGAGTCCGTTTGAGCCATTTATAAGAGATGGTTGGTTAGTTGGACGTGGTGCGGCAGATATGAAAGGGGGATTAGCTGGGGCATTATTTGCTATTCAGCTTTTACAAGAAGCAGGCATTGAATTGCCCGGAGATTTAATCTTTCAATCCGTAATCGGAGAAGAAGTTGGAGAGGCAGGTACGCTTCAATGTTGCAAAAGGGGTTATGATGCTGATTTTGCAGTCGTAGTGGATACGAGTGATTTACATATGCAAGGACAGGGGGGCGTAATTACTGGATGGATTACTGTGAAAAGCCCCCAAACGTTTCATGATGCAACACGCAGACAAATGATTCATGCTGGAGGACGTTTATTTGGAGCGAGTGCGATTGAAAAAATGATGAAAATTGTACAAAGTTTACAAGAATTAGAGCGTCATTGGGCAGTCATGAAAACATATGAAGGCTATCCATCTGGAACAACAACAATTAATCCAGCTGTTATTGAGGGCGGAAGACATGCAGCGTTTATTGCGGATGAGTGCCGGTTATGGATAACAGTACACTTTTATCCGAATGAAACACATGAACAAATAATAAAAGAAATTGAAGAGTATATTGGGAAAGTAGCAGCTGCCGATCCATGGTTAAGTGAAAATCCACCACAATTTAAGTGGGGCGGAGAATCAATGATTGTGGATCGTGGTGAAATTTTCCCTTCTTTAGAAATAGATAGTGAACATGCAGCTGTAAAAACGCTTAGCTCAGTACATGAATCAACTTTATCTAAAAATGCAATTTTAGATATGTCTGCAACGGTAACGGATGGTGGTTGGTTTAGTGAATTTCATATTCCAGCTGTTATTTACGGACCAGGTACATTAGAAGAGGCTCATTCAATAAATGAGAAAGTTGAAGTGGAACAGTTAATCGAATTTACAAAAGTAATAACAGCATTTATATATGAATGGTGTCATACGAAAAAATAGATTAGTATGTTGAAATCGTACAGGTATGTATACTTGTACGATTTTTTAGTGAACTATTTCAGAGTTGAATAGAAACAACTGAAATAGTTCTTTATTTTCTATGTCTTTCGTTTTAGTTCGATTAATTTCTCTTTTGCTAATTCAACAGCAATTGCATCATCTAAATAGCCAATTGGAAAGAGATAGTCAGGAATAATATCTGTCGATAAAATGAAATACAGTAATGCCCCTCCAAGAACTGCACGCTCTTCTTTTGGAATCGTTTCATTGCAAAATTGTTGATACATATCCGTTAATTGTTCAATGAAAGGACCAGCACTATCAATTTGTTCTAGCTTACTTGCAAAACTGTCATGAATACGTTTTTCTCCTTCTGTTGTTTGAGCATATCGTTCATAATTTTCAAGTTCTTGTTTCACACGGGTTGTTGTGTAGTCGAAATCGAATAAGTTAGAGGATTGCAGCGTTTGCTGAATGGTATCAAGAGATGTGTACATATCCGTCTTTTCTTTATTAATGTGAGGAGAATCAGGATACATTTCATCAAATAACAATTGGGGTGGAACTTGCAAACATTCTGCAAATTTTTGTAGATGTTTTTGTTTTGGCGGTTGTTTACCATTCATAATTCTTGAGATTGTTGCGGGATCAATATTTGTAAGCATTCCGAGTTGGCGCATAGATAAGGCACGTTCTTTTAAAAGTTTTTTTATTAATGTACTAAGCCGCTCATTTGGATTTTCTTTAGGCATAGCGAAGGCACTCCTTTTTGTTGTTGAAAAAATGTTGAGCATTTATTACATGTATATGAAACAGACAGGCACAGTTGCTCAACATTTTCATAAGATGCATGGAAAAGTGAGAAAAAAGGGGTGGCTGTTTATGAGTACGGCAGGTCTATTTTCAATTTTTTTAATTGGGATTGCTTCTAATTTAGATAATGCAGGTGTTGGAATTGCATATGGCATTCGTAAAATTAGAATTTCGTGGTTCAACAATTTTATCATCGCATTTTTTGGGTTTTTATTTACTTTATTAGCTGGCTTTTTTGGGAGTTGGATCGCATTATTTATTTCAGAGTTTACGGCAAATTTGATAGGGGCAATTGTTTTAGGAATAATTGGAGTGTTTATTTTATGTCAGCCTTTCTTGAGTAAAAAAGAGACCGTAGACTCTAAAGATGATAGTGTACTTATGGGGATTTTACGTGATCCGGAAAAAGCAGATTTTGATGGTTCTAAAACAATTAGTTTTTCAGAAGCAATTGTTTTGGGCGTTGCATTATCAATTAATAATATTGCAGGTGGATTTGATGCTGGGGTAACAAATTTAAACCTTTGGCTTACAGCGATTATTTCTGGTGTGTTTAGTTTTATTTGTATAAGTGGTTTTGCGTATGTAGGAAAACGGTACTTAGCAGAATACTTAGGGAAATGGGCTACGGTTATTGCGGGAGTGTTATTAATTCTTATTGGGATTGATCAGTTGTTGTAAGGAGAACAAAAAACAACGTTCGAGTATTTCCTTGGAAATATGGCAAAGGATTGCATATATCGACGTACTTTTCTCCATACTAATACGGATTTCTTTTAAAGAAAGGGGGATCCGTATGGGACGCGGAAAAGCATTTGATCATAAGAAAAAAGGGCATGACCATCAACCACCTAAAGGAGCATTCATTCATAAAGATGTAAATGAACATACTTTAGAAGAGGAAGAGCTACCAGTAAATATTGAAACGTATAAAAATAGTTTGAAAAAACATTAAAAGCACCTACATAGGTGCTTTTTTAACGTATATCTTCAATTAATTGTTCCGATTCTTCATGCATACTGTACTCACTTAATACTTGGATACAAAGCCACTTTAATTCTTCAATCGTATGCTCAAATTCTTCAGGAAGCACATGATGAACGTCTTCAAGTCCCATTCCGAAATGAATAAGTTCAAGTACTTGATCATCGATGTTCCGATCCATTAATAGTTCAAGTACTTCTAAATTGAATATGTATCGGTGAGCTTCATCGAGTGAAACAACTTTTAACTTTAAGCTTTCTACAATACTCAATATAAAAAGAAGAATTGTTTTTTCAAGAACAGGCTGTTTTCCCATTTGAAATATTAGTTTCATCTTTCACACCTCCACATATAGCGCTAGGTTGTACTATATTATTCAGGAGGGGGGAGCAAATATGCATAATATAGAGAAACTTTCAGCACGGTTTTTGTAAGGGGATCGGTAGCTAATAAAATTGAGGGTTTTATGCAAAAAAATCCTGCTAGTATAGCAGGATGGTTCTGAATTAAAAAATGCTCCAACCTTCTTGAGCAGAAAGAAGTTCAAGGATTTTAAAACCAGCGATGCTATTTCCGTTTGCATCTAAAGCTGGTCCGAAAATACCAATTCCCATTTCTCCTTTTACGCAGCCGAAAATGCCACCAGCTACACCACTTTTTGCGGGGATACCAACACGAATCGCAAATTCACCAGACTCGTTATACATACCGCATGTAACCATAAATGTTTTACAAATCTTTGTAATATGCTTAGGGATAATTTGTTTTTTCTTATATGGATCATATCCATCCATCGCAAAAATTAAGCCGATACGTGCTAAATCGATACAGTTTACCTCAACTGCACATTGACGAGTGTATAAATCCATCAGCTCTTCAATGTCACAATCGATAATTCCGTTTTGTTTCATATAGTAACAAAGTGAGCGATTTAAGTAAGCTGTCTCTAATTCTGAATTAGCAACTTTAGAAGAATAATTAATAGTAGGATTATCTGTTATTTCACGTACGAAATGAAGAATGCGCTCCATTTTTTCTTCATTATCTTTACCTGCTAACATGCTTGTAATGGCTAGTGCCCCCGCATTAATCATTGGATTAAGTGGTTTAGAAGGACTTGTCGTTTCTAACTTAATAATAGAATTAAATGGATCACCAGTTGGTTCCATTCCAACTTTAGAAAATACATATTCTTCACCACGATCTAAAAGGGCAAGTGCAAGTGTAATTACTTTTGAAATACTTTGAAGAGTGAATAGTGTTTGTGAGTTGCCAGCATGGATGTATTCTGTTTCTTTATGGAAAATGGCAATCCCTAAATCATCTGGATTGGCATTTCCTAGTTCGGGGATATAAGTAGCAAGCTTTCCTTTTTTCGTATATGGTTTTACTTGTTCTAACAACTGTTGTAAGTTGTTTGTTTCAATGCACTGCATAGTACCAACGCTCCTATTTCGAATTAACTAAGTTTACTTTTCCCGATATGCTCGGAAATAAATAATAACATGAAAAAGTGGAATGATAAAACGAAAGTTGCATGTTCTATAGAGGGTCTTTCGTTTTGAATATTCTGTAGTAAAAAAGGAGAAATTTCCTTTTATATAACAGTTTGGAAATAGGAGATTTATCCATAAAAAATTCAAAAATAAAAACTACACATCTATACAACTATATGTTATTATGGTTATGTAAATAGAAAGCGTTTTCTAAGGCGTACTTATAATGATAACGATTTCATAAATTTGATAGGGGGAATTAAAATGTTGCAGTTTCTACAACGTATTGGTAAAGCGTTAATGCTTCCAATTGCCGTACTACCAGCAGCAGGATTATTGCTTCGTTTAGGACAAGAAGACGTATTTAACATTCCTGTTATGGCACAGGCCGGTGCAGCAATTTTTGATAATTTAGCACTTATTTTTGCAATTGGTGTTGCAATCGGTTTGTCTGTTGACGGTAGTGGAGCAGCTGGACTTGCCGGAGCAATCGGATATCTTGTTTTACAAAATACAACGAATGCTCTAAGTAAGACGTATTCAGCAGCAGAGTTAAATGATAAATTAAAAAGTGTTCAAGATTTAGTCGGTTCAGTAGATCCAACTAAATTAGCAGATACAATGACAAAGGTTTCAAAAGCAGCGGCGTTAACGCCGAAAATCAATATGGCCATACTCGGTGGTATTATTGCAGGGGTTGTTGCGGGATTACTATACAACAAATTCCATAAGATTAAACTGCCAGAATGGTTAGGGTTCTTTGCAGGAAAACGTTTCGTACCAATCATTACTTCAATCGTAATGTTACTTTTAGGATTAGTATTCGGTCAAATTTGGCCAACAATTCAAAGTGGTATTGATGCAGTAGCACATGGTATCGTAAACTTAGGTTCAATTGGTGCTGGTTTATTCGGATTATTAAACCGTTTATTAATTCCAATCGGTTTACACCACGTAATGAACACATACTTCTGGTTCGTACTTGGTGACTTTACAAATGCGGCTGGCGATATCGTTCATGGTGATATTGCACGCTTCTTTGCAAAAGATCCATCAGCAGGTATGTTTATGACTGGTTTCTTCCCGATCATGATGTTCGGTTTACCAGCAGCATGTTTCGCAATGATTGCAGCTGCTAAACCAGAAAAACGTAAAATGGTTACAGGTATGTTAGGTGGTCTAGCATTAACTTCATTCTTAACTGGTATTACAGAGCCAATTGAATTCTCATTCATGTTCTTATCACCAGTATTATATGGTATTCATGCTGTATTAACAGGTCTGTCTCTATTCATTACAACAACACTTGGCATACACGATGGTTTCTCATTTAGTGCTGGGGCAATCGATTACTTCTTAAACTTCGGTATTGCAACAAAACCAGTATTATTAGCAGGAATTGGTTTAATTTACGCAGCAATTTACTTTGTAGTATTCTACTTCTTAATTAAGAAGTTCGACCTAAAAACTCCTGGTCGTGAAGATGAAGAGGAAGTAGCTGAAGGTGAAGAAGCTCCAGTTGCAGGTTCAATTGGTGAAACTTACGTAGCAGCTTTAGGTGGAAAAGAAAACTTAACAGTTATTGATAACTGTGCAACACGTCTACGCTTACAAGTGAAAGATGCTGGTCAAGTAAACGAAGCAGCATTAAAACGTGCTGGTGCAAAAGGTGTTATGAAATTAAGTAACACGAGTGTCCAAGTTATCGTAGGTACAAATGTTGAATCTGTTGCCGATGATATGAAAAAACACGTATAAATAATTAGATAAGAGGATATCCAAAAAAATTGATAACATCAGTTTTTTAGAGGGTATCCTCTTTTTTTATATTAAAAATTTAACGGGAATCTTACTTTTGTAAATTTTCTTTTTCTTTTTTGTGCATATAGGTTGGTAATATGTGCAGTGCGTGATAAAGTAGGGATGACATCGAATGGAATGTCGAAAATCTATGAAAAAGATCCGGAATGAATCTTGTGTAGTGGAATTAAATTATCGGTAAATAAGGGGAAAAAAGCAATCATGGATCACGAAAAAAATAATGCGAATGGGAAATCACGTCGGCCAATTGTATACATAAAAAGAACAATCATTCTCGTCTTACTATTTTCACTTGTATATTTCATGTATACAAAAATTGTTGCGCATAATAAGAAAGAAGAAACTTTAAAAGCAGCAGCAGAAATGAAGAAACAAGAAGAGCTAAAAAAGAAAGAAGAAAAAAAGAAGCAAGAAGCAAAAAAACAAAAAGAGCAGGAAGAACAAGTGAAGCAAGCACAAGCTGTGGAAAAGCCTGCTGAGGGACCACCTCAAGAAATTAATGAAAACGCTCAATTAGATCAATATTTGCAAAAAACAGGATTTAGCGGGACAGCGGTTATTGTGAAGAACGGAAAGGTTCTTTTGAATAAAGGATACGGTATGGCGAACAAAGAAAAACAAGTACCGAATAATTCAGAGACAACTTTTTATATTGGTTCTATTTCAAAGGCTTTTGTAGCGACTACTATTATGCAATTAAGAGATCAAAATAAGTTACATGTAGAGGATACGATTGCGAAGTATATTCCAGATTTCCCTCAAGGTAATGGTATTCAGTTAAAACATTTACTAACACATACATCAGGAATTCCAGAGTATGAGCAGGGAACAGAGGATATCTCTCATGAAGAATTGATAAAACGAATAGGAAAACAAAAGCGTATTGGAAGTCCAGGAGAGAAATGGAAGTATTCCGATTCTAACTATTCAATACTCGCCTATATTGCTGAGAAGGTAAGCGGACAACCGTTAGAAGAGTATATTAAACAACATATTTTTGCTACTGCTGGTATGAAACATTCTGGTTTTGGTAGAGAGCTAGAACAAACAAGATTTCCATCGACAGGTTATAAAATAGTAAATAACAATATGACAACACCTAATATTCCAAGTATGTCACAACTTTATGGTTGTGGTGATATATATACAAGTGCCCATGATTTATATTTATTTAATGAAGCGCTCTTCTCTGGAAAGTTGATTTCAAAAGAAAGCTACGATCAAATGTTTACAGGTGGAAAAAAAGATTACGGGTTTGGATGGTATGTAGACCCGGGAAGTTACTCGAACCACGGTGTAATGCCAGGCTGGAACTGTTTAAATGGATTTAGTAAAAATGGAAGTGTATATGTCGTTTTATTATCTAACATTCAAAACAATATTAAATCCTTTGGTAAAGTGAATAATGACATTTATACGATGTTACGAAATATTGAAGTGTAAGAGACTATCTTATTGGATAGTCTTTTTTTATTGAGGAAGTGTATGTGCAATGGGATAATGAAATAAAGTGAAACTTTGATCAGTCGGGGGTTTCTTCATCCCCTACTGATTATTAGTTGAACCAATCGGGATTTTACGGGCAGTCGATCCCCACCTAACTTCCTTGCTTTTGCTGAATTTTGAAGTGGGGGTCTTACTGCCCGGCGAATAGCGGGATAAATGGAAAAGGGGGAGGGATATGAGCATACATAGGTATCACGCACGTAATGCGAAACGCATTTTTTTGTATCTGTCATCATTGTATGGATTATCGTCGCAATTGGATTAGTGATGGAATATAAAAAAGGGACGCTATTCACTTCGGAGAAAGAAAATTTGAAATTAATAAGTGTTGTAATACCGGCATTTGGATTATTAATATATAGCTTTATAGAAAAACGAAGATCAAAAATGCTCAAACAGGAAAATTATAATATAGAGACTTCTGAATTATTGGAGCAACAAAAATTTGTTGTTCGCAAAGAGGTAGGAGTATTTCAAGTGATTACATACTTTGGATTAGATGGCAGTGCAGTAGGATTTTTAAAAGAAGAGTATGATTTTGTGATTCAAAGTATATGGCAAGCTGTACTCTCTTTTCTTTTTAAGGGACTACATAAGCAACAATTTTATTTATATAATCACTCGGGAGAAAGATTATTGCGTGTTCAAAAGAAGATGGGAGTACGCAACTTTTATATTTTTTCTAATGTAGATGGAAAGAAAATTGGAGAGTTGAAACAAGTACTAAGTTTAACAAAGTGGGAATGGATTTTTTTAGGGGTGGATGGTAAAGAATGTGGTAAAGTGACTGGGGATCTTTCAGCAACAATGCAGAAAATAGACTGGCGAGATGGAACGCATATTGATGTGAAAGAAGATGGTATTCCATTAGAAGCTGTTAAGTATTTTTCGGCAAGCGGTGGTTCTCTTGTTACAGCTTATATAAGTGAACAGGCAGCATTACCGAGAGCGGTTTATTATAGTGTCTCTGCGATAGTTACAATTAAAAATTAAGATATAAAAAAAGATAGATGGGATACCATCTATCTTTTTTGTAATTAGAACATATTGTTTCGTTGAAAAATGTATGTCTTACCTATCACAAAAAAAGTCTGCTTTGTATACATTAAGATGTATGGATATATTTTTATAATTTAAAAATAATAGGAGGAGAAGTGTATGTGTTTATTTGGTAATTATTGGAAAAGGTTATCGAGATTGTTTAATAGACAATTAGATTATTTTTTAGATAATAAGTTATTACCTGCTGTGGAACGACTTTTATTTTCACAAAACTTCGCGAGATTTATTCAAAGAAACTCTAAGCAAGCTACGGAAGAATTTATTGAATCAAGTAGATTTCAATCTATTATTTGTAACATTTTAAAAGAATGTAATACATCACCTTTTAAAGAAATTGCAGAGCAGTATTTGGGTAAAAACGTAGAAATTACGGTGACAGTTGGACAGTTAACAGGTGTGATTGTAGCAATTGGTGATGATTTCTTAACACTGCAAGAAGGAATAGGAACAGAAGTTTTATTGCCATTTACAAGTATTATATCAATTAAAGAAGCGTAAGAAAGGAGACTTATATATGTTATTTACTGAAGAATTACGTAATCATGTTGGTGAGCTAGTGCAAGTTGTGACAGCGGCCGAAATTGTTGCAGGTATTCTGTTATCTGTGACAGACGGGGCAGTAAGTGTTCGTACTTCTCCTTCTTATGGACCACCGGAAGATGTAGTTGTACGTATTCCTATCATTTCTTATGTTCGCTTGGAAGGGTAAGCGTGGTACAAGTATGAGGGTATCAGTTATTATTCCAGCGCATAATGAAGCGAGTACTTTATCACAAGTTTTAGTAGAAGTGGAGAAATTGAAACCATATGAAATTATCGTAGTAGATAATGGATCGACAGACGGAACAAAAGAAATAGCCTTACAACATCATTGCCATGTCATTTATTATAAATATTCTCTTGGTAATGATGTTGGACGGGCAATTGGTGCAAGAGAAGCGAAAGGCGACATTGTTTTGTTTTTAGACGGTGATATCGTCATTGATAATAAAGAGCTACAACGTTTTATAAAAGGCATTCAGCAAGGTCACCAAATTGTTGTGAATAATTTAACATGGTCTGTTTATTTAAAGATGAGACCGCATTATACGACAGTTGGCAAATTTATGTTGAATCGTTATTTGAATAAAAAAGAGCTTGTTGTTGGATCTTTAATCGCAATTCCGCATGCAATGAGTAGGGAAGTTATTCAAAAATTTGGTTGGTGGAATTTAGCGGATCCAGCATTATTTCAAGCGATAGCGATGTCTAGAGGAGTAGATATTGTTGATATGGCTTCTGTCGATGTCATTCATACAAATAAAGTGCGTCCCGTTCATACTGGTACATCACCTGGCTCTCCTTATCCGAAAGCGACTAGTCGTATTATGGGGGATCATTTACGTGCTTTGCAATACGTAATCGAAATATATGGTAAGCGTGGTGGCTTTTCGGAAGGAAATAGGGATAGAGCATTTATAGGAAAGTATAAACCAGTTTTATTACAAAAGAAAAAAGCGAAATATAGTGCGATTATCCCAGTATCAGAAGAAAAGACGACTATAAGATCTGTTATACAAGAAGTGAAAAAATCAGGTGTAGATGAAATTATAGTTGTTGCGAATGGAGCGGACGTTGAGACAATTAAACAAGCGAAGCTAGAGAATGTCATTGTTATTGAATTTGAGGAAGCGCTTGGACATAATGTAGCCCGAGCGATAGGAGCTATGCATGCTACGGCCGATATTTGTTTATTTGTCGATGGTGATTTTGTTATTCCAGGAAAAAAACTAATTCCATTTTTACATGCTATTGAAGATGGAAATGATGTGGCATTGAATGATTTACAGTGTTTATTAGATATGTTTCATCCGGCAGACCCAATTAGCATGGGAAAATATTTTGTGAATTTAGTAGCGAAACGACCAGATTTATGGAATAACTCATTAACGGCAGTACCACATGCTATGCATAAAAAAGTAATAGAGAAAATCGGATATGATTCTCTTATCATTCCGCCACTCGCTCAAATGAAAGCTATTTTGGAGGGATTCTCTATTACAGCGGTAGAATTTGTAGATGTTATAAAAACAAATCGAGTACGCCCAGAGCAACATGGATTTGTAAATGGGCGTATTCCGGCATTCGATCGTATTTTCGGTGATCAACTCGAGGCGATTGCATATTTATTGCAATCCACAGACGAGCGCGGGAGTTTTACAGATGGAGAGCGGGATAGAAATATCATTCAACAATTGAGAAAGGAAGAAGAGAATACAGATGAATGTTAGTAGTACAGTTGCCATTATCGGATTAGGATATGTTGGTCTTCCTTTGGCAGTTCATTTTGCAGAGAGAGGACATACAGTACTTGGATTAGATAAAGATACTAGAAAAATAGAATCAATTATACAGGGAGAAAGTTATATTCCAGATGTTTCTTCTAAATTGTTACAAAGTTTATTGACTAGAAAAAAATTAATAGTAAATACACCGGATCAAGGTATTGCTGATTTTCAAAATAGTGATTACGTTATTGTCACTGTCCCAACCCCAATTAATGAACAAAGAGAACCAGACTTAAGTGCCCTCATTTCAGCTTCGCATTATATACAACAAAACCTTCAAAAAGGACAAACCTTCATTTTCGAAAGTTCCACATATCCAGGTACGCTCGAGGAAGTTATTATTCCGATTATTTCTCAAACAGGAAAAAAGGTAGGAGAAGATTTCTATATTGGATATTCTCCTGAGAGAATTGATCCAGCTAATAGTCAATATTCCGTTCAAACGATTCCAAAAGTCATTAGTGGACAAACAGAAATGTGTAAACAAAAAGTACAGGCTTTGTATAGCACTATATTTGATGTAGTTGTTCCAGTTAGCTCCCCGAAAGTAGCAGAAATGTGTAAGCTATTTGAAAATATTCAGCGCTTAGTCAATATTTCATTAGTAAATGAGTTAAATATACTATGTGAAAGTTTAGGAATTGATTTTTATGAGGCACTTGAAGCGGCATCTACAAAACCGTTTGGATTTACGCCGTATTGGCCAGGACCAGGGATAGGGGGACACTGTATTCCGGTAGATCCTTTATATTTCCAGTGGAGAATAAAAAAGAATGGAGCAATGAGTCGATTAATTGAGGCGGCACATGTAATTAATGAGGAAATGCCAGAAAAAATGGTCCGGAAAGTAAAAGGTGTGGTGCAATCACCTGCAACGGTTTTAATTGTAGGGATTGCATATAAAAAAGATGTAAATGACTTAAGAGAATCACCAGCGTTACCAATTATTGAATTGTTAATAAAAGAAGGATATGAGATAGAGTATCACGATCCATATATTTCTTCTGCAAAATTTGGAGATAAGGTGTATCAATCTGTTTCTTTGGATGAACAAGTCGTTAAACAAGCGGATTGTATTTTAATTTTAACAGATCACTCTAATATCGATTGGAAGATTTTTAAAGGGATAAAGCAAGTCGTAGATACACGTGGAATTATAAAGAAGGTGAGTGTATGAGTAAGAAATGTTTAATTACAGGTGGAGCAGGATTTATTGGATCACATTTAGCTGAAGAGCTGGTGAAAAGAGGTTATGATGTCACTATCGTTGATAATTTCTATAAAGGGAAAAATAAATATCATGATGAGTTAATGAAAGAAATTCGGGTTATTCCAATAAGTGTTTTAGATCGAAATTCTATTTATGAATTAGTGAATCAACATGATGTAGTGTTTCATTTAGCAGCAATTTTAGGTGTGAAAACGACAATGGAAAAGAGCATAGAGCTTATTGAAACGAATTTTGATGGAACGAGAAACATTTTACAAGCAGCGCTAAAAGGAAAGAAGAAAGTTGTTTTTGCGTCTACTTCAGAAGTATATGGTAAGGCAAAGCCACCCTTTTCTGAAGTAGGAGATCGATTATACGGTGCAACTTCTAAAATACGTTGGAGTTATGCAGTTTGTAAAACGTTAGAAGAAACATTATGTTTAGGATACGGTTTAGAAGGCTTACCTGTAACGATTGTTCGTTATTTTAATATTTATGGTCCAAGAGCGAAAGATGGTCCGTATGCAGGGGTAATCCCGCGATTTATCCGCGCAGCACTGCAAGGAGAAGACATTCTCGTATATGGAGATGGAAAACAGACACGTTGTTTTACGTATGTAAGTGATGCGGTAGAGGCAACGATTCGAGCAATGGATGAGAAGGTAAATGGTGAGATTATTAATATAGGTTCTGAGAATGAAAAGAGTATAAAAGAAGTAGCAGAAGTAATTAAAAAGCTAACGAAATCTTCTTCAAAGATTGTTCAAGTTCCTTTCGAAGAGGTATATCCACATGGCTTTGAAGAAATTCCAAATAGAAGACCAGATGTAACGAAATTAAGAGAACTTGTTCAATTTCAAGCGAAAGTAACGTGGGAACAAGGGTTGAAAGAAACTATTAAATGGTTTCGTGAAGAAAACAATGGCTAAGTCACTATCGATTATTATACCTGTATGTAATGAAGCGGATACGATTTCAGACGTTATTCAATCGGCAAAAGGATTAAATCCAGTAGAGATTATTGTAGTAGCAAACGGTTGTAATGATGGAACAGAAGAGGTTGCTGATCGTTTAGGGTGTAAAGTAATCAAGTATACAGAGCTACTGGGGAATGATGTTGGCCGTGCAGTTGGCGCAAAACACGCGATAGGTGACGTATTACTATTTATAGATGGAGATTTTGCTATTCAAACTTCAAAGTTACAATTATTCCTAAATCCAATTTTACATGATCAGGCCGACATCGTTTTAAATAATTTGGATGCGTTATTTTTAAAGAAACAAAAACCGCACTCAGTGACAGTATGGCGCCAAATATTAAATGCAATGCTAGAGCGTGAAGAGTTAAAGATTGATTCTTTATTATCTGTACCTCACGCGTTGACGAAAGAAGTTGTTCAAAGCATTGGGTATGAATGTTTTGTTAATCCTATTGTCGCTCATTTACGCCTTATTCAAAGCAAATGGAGAATTAGTCGACATTGTGCAATTGACGTTATTACACCAAATAAATTTCGGCCGACCGAGCATGCTGCGTATGGCACGGGTCTTTCTCATTCTGAAAAAAGGATGATAGGTGACCATATAGAAGCTGTAGCGGAGCGAATAGTAGGTAGCGATGAACGCGGAGGGTATTATGATGGAAATAGGAAAAGAGATAGTGTCTATCATACTTTAGATTTTAAAGATTTTTATCAAGGATGGGGCGTTACATCGAATTTGTATAAGGGAAAGCAATTATCGGTCATTATTCCTGTACAAGATGAAGAGAAAACAATTGGAAACGTTATAGAAGAGCTTCGCAAAATTGAACCTTTTGAAATTATCGTTGTTGTAAATGGTTCGTCTGATCAAACAGCAACGATTGCAAAAGAAAAGGGAGCAACGACAATTGTATATAAAGAAGCACTCGGAAATGATGTGGGGCGCTCACTTGGAACGTATTTCGCAAAAGGAGAAATTGTGTTATTTATAGACGGCGATTTTGTTATTCCAGCGAGTGAGTTATATCCTTTTGCGAAAGCTATTGCAGATGGAACAGACGTTGCATTAAATGATCTAAATCATTATTTAGATTTAAGAGTACCGCTTCATCTTGTAACTGCATTTAAATATGCATTAAATTTAGCTTGTGATAGAAAAGATCTAGGCGTAGGCTCTCTTATCGCTGTACCGAATGCGTTTAGTCGTAAGTGTTTGAAAGAAATTGGATATAGATCTTTACTGGCACCGTGTGTAGCTCAAGTGAAAGCTATTCTTTCAGGATTTGAAGTTGCATGTGTAAGTCGTGTTGAAGTCGATAAGATGAACCGTATTCGACCCAGTGAACATTTTGCTAAAATAGGTCATCCACCAGCTGTACTTCGAATTATTGGTGATCATATAGAAGGGTTAGAGCAATTAATTGTATTAACAGGCAGTCGTGGTGGATTCCATGATGGAAATAGAAAAAGAGATATTTTATCCGACTTTAATGGGCAGTAAGACCCCCACTGATTAAAGTTTCATTTTATAGGTAACAAAAAAGTGTACATATGTACACTTTTTTGTTCTGCTATAAAAACTATAACAGATTAGGAGATGAGAGTATTACAGCTCTACAATGGGTATTGTTCTTATATTACAAAATAGGACTCGTATATAAGAATACCAAAAAAATACAATTAAGGAAAGGGTTAATTTTAAAGACTTTCAAATGAAGTTAACACTATGTATATAGTAGTTTGCTCAATATTTCACAAACATGTCACAACTATTTCGTTCACTTTCGTAAAAAAGTAGTATTCTAAGTGTGTAAGCTGTTATATAAAAAATCTTAGTCCTGTACTAATCAAAAATGGAGGAGATTAGGATGACTCAAGTATTAGAAAATGTTAAAAACGCATGGGAAAACTTTAAAGGTGAAAAATGGAAAGCAGAGATTGATGTTCGCGATTTCATTTTAAATAATGTAAACGTTTACGAGGGAGATGAATCTTTCTTAGCGGGAGCAACTGAAGCAACGAAACAACTTTGGGATCAAGTAATGGATTTAACAACGAAAGAACGTGAAAACGGTGGCGTTCTTGATATGGATACAAAAATTGTTTCTTCTATTACATCACATGAACCAGGATATTTAAATAAAGAGACTGAAAAAGTAGTCGGTTTCCAAACTGATAAACCATTTAAACGTTCTTTACAACCATATGGTGGTATTCGTATGGCGGAACAAGCTTGTGAATCTTATGGATACGAAATGGATAAAGAGCTTAGTCGTATTTTCAGAGATTGGAGAAAAACTCATAACCAAGGCGTATTTGATGCTTATACACCAGAAATGAGAGCTGCTCGTAAATCAGGTGTTATTACTGGTCTTCCGGATGCATACGGACGTGGACGTATTATCGGTGACTACCGCCGCGTAGCATTATATGGAGTAGATCATTTAATTGAAGCGAAGAAAGTAGATTTAAATTTAACTGGCGGTGTAATGAGTGAAGATATAATGCGTTTACGCGAAGAGTTATCTGAGCAAATACGTGCACTTCAAGAGTTAAAACAAATGGCTGCTTCTCATGGCTTTGATATTTCTAAGCCAGCAACAACTGCTCAAGAAGCATTCCAATGGCTATACTTCGCATATCTTGCAGCAATTAAAGAGCAAAACGGAGCTGCAATGAGTCTTGGCCGTACTTCTACATTCTTAGATATTTATATTGAAAGAGATTTAGCAAATGGTACTTTAACAGAAGAAGACGTACAAGAAATTGTGGATCACTTCATTATGAAATTACGTCTTGTGAAATTTGCAAGAACACCTGATTATAATGAATTATTCTCTGGTGACCCAACTTGGGTAACTGAGTCTATCGGCGGTATGGCATTAGATGGCCGTCCATTAGTAACAAAGAACTCATTCCGTTTCTTGCATACACTAGATAATTTAGGACCAGCTCCAGAACCAAACTTAACAGTTCTTTGGTCTAAACAATTACCACAGAACTTTAAAAACTACTGTGCGAAAATGTCTATTAAAACATCAGCAATTCAATATGAAAATGATGACATTATGCGTGCTGACTACGGCGATGATTACGGAATTGCTTGTTGTGTATCTGCAATGAGAATTGGTAAACAAATGCAGTTCTTCGGCGCACGTGCAAACTTAGCAAAAGCATTACTATATGCAATTAACGGTGGTAAAGATGAAAAATCTAAAGCACAAGTTGGTCCTGAGTATGCACCGATTACTTCTGAAGTATTAGATTATGAAGAAGTTATGCATAAGTTTGATATGACAATGGAATGGTTAGCGGGTCTATATTTAAACACATTAAATGTTATTCACTACATGCACGATAAATATAGCTACGAGCGTATTGAGATGGCACTTCATGATACAAATGTTCTTCGTACAATGGCAACAGGTATCGCGGGTCTATCTGTAGTAGCAGACTCTTTAAGTGCAATTAAATACGCAAAAGTAAAACCAATTCGCGATGAAAACGGAATTGCAGTTGACTTTGAAATCGAAGGAGATTTCCCTAAATACGGTAACAATGATGACCGTGTAGATGAAATTGCTGTAAATCTTGTGAAAACATTTATGAATAAACTTCGTAAACACAAAACATATAGAAATTCTGTTCATACAATGTCAATCTTAACAATCACATCTAACGTTGTATACGGTAAGAAAACTGGTAACACTCCAGATGGTCGCCGTACTGGAGAACCATTTGCACCAGGTGCGAACCCAATGCATGGACGTGATACAAAAGGTGCGTTAGCTTCATTATTATCTGTAGCTAAATTACCATATGAAGATGCACAAGATGGCATTTCTAATACATTCTCTATTATTCCAAAAGCACTTGGTAAAGAGGATGAAGTACAAGTACGTAACTTAGTATCAATGCTTGATGGTTATGCAGTAAAAGAAGGACATCACTTAAATATTAACGTATTTAACCGTGAAACATTAATGGATGCAATGGAACATCCTGAGAAATATCCACAATTAACAATTCGCGTATCTGGTTACGCTGTAAACTTTATTAAATTAACTCGTGAACAACAAATCGATGTAATTAACCGTACAATGCATGAAAGCATGTAAATGAAAAAAGTGTCCCTCTGCATTTTATAAATAGCAGAGGGAGGCTGTTTCAATAAAGGAGGAAGTAACATGGTAAAAGGAAGAATTCATTCTGTAGAGTCTTGTGGTACTGTTGATGGCCCAGGAATTCGTTATGTCATATTTACACAAGGGTGTTTATTACGTTGTCAATATTGTCATAATGCTGATACGTGGGAGATCGGTAAAGGAAAAGAAATAACAGTCGAAGAAGTAATGCAGGATGTGACATGTTACCTTCCTTTTATTGAAGCTTCCGGAGGCGGTATAACAGTTAGTGGTGGGGAACCATTATTACAATTAGATTTCTTAATTGAATTATTTAAGAAATGTAAGGAAATTGGAATTCATACAACAATTGATTCTTCAGGGGGTTGTTATTCTGAAGAACCAGAATTCCAAAATAAGCTAGATATTTTAATGGAGTACACAGATTTAGTTTTATTGGATTTGAAACATATTGATTCAAAGAAACATCGTAAATTAACAGGAAAACCAAATGAACATATTTTACAATTTGCTCGTTATTTATCGGATAAAAATAAACCGATTTGGGTGCGACACGTATTAGTTCCTGGTATTACTGATAATGAGGAGGATCTACAAAAACTATCTAGTTTTATTCAAAGTCTGTCTAATGTTCAGAAAGTTGAAGTGCTACCATACCATAAGCTTGGTGTATATAAATGGGAGGCACTTGGGCATAAGTATCCACTCGCAAATGTAGAACCGCCTACTGAAAAAAATGTAGAAGAAGCAAGACATATTTTACAAGCAGTCTAATCCAAATATTGGGTTAGGCTTTTTGCTTTCTTTACAATAAAACCTAGAGTATATATGGAGAAAAGAGTATACTGAAAATAGAATATCCATATTTTTGTAAGGAATAAGTGGAGAAATTTACATAATTGTAAAGGGAAATCAAAATAGTAAAAAGAATTAAGAAGTAAAAGAGTGAGTATCATGGAATAGAGAACATTTGTAAGTTATTGCGAAAGCTCTTATAGGAAAGTATAATGTAAAGATATGAGCACAGATAGGATTAAGGGGTCAATCTTATATGCTTTGCATATCCACGACAGGTACATAGCTGAAAGAGAAATATTAGAGTCTGTTTATGTAATTTTTAAGGAAAATGTTTTTCCTATTGTCGTATATGCAATATGGAGAAACAATAAGCTAGGAGTGGATTTGTTTGATAAAAAACCCCAAGGTTTTAATATTAACTGCACATTACGGAAACGGTCATGTGCAAGTAGCGAAAACATTAGAACAAACATTTCGCCAAAAAGGAATTAAAGATGTAATTGTATGCGATTTGTTCGGAGAATCACATCCGGTTATAACCGATATTACAAAATATTTATATTTAAAAAGTTATACAATAGGAAAAGAATTGTACCGCTTGTTTTATTATGGCGTAGAAAAAATTTATGATAAAAAAATAGCATCTTGGTATGCTAATTTTGGAAGAAAACGTTTGAAATTACTTTTACAAGCGGAGAAACCGGATATTGTTATTAATACCTTTCCGATTATAGCTGTACCAGAATTAAAAAAGCAAACAGGTATTTCAATTCCTGTGTATAACGTATTAACGGATTTTTGTGTGCACAAAATATGGATTCATCGGGAAGTAGATCGTTATTTTGTAGCAACTGATCACGTAAAAAAAGTTATGGTTGATATTGGTGTGCCTGCGGAGCAAATTGTTGAAACTGGAATTCCGATTCGTAGTAGTTTTGAGTTAAAGATCAATTCAGATATTATATATAATAAATATCAGTTATGTAAGAATAAAAAGATTTTACTAATTGTAGCAGGTGCTCATGGAGTATTAGGAAGTGTAAAAGAACTATGCCAATCATTTATGTCAGTACCTGATTTACAAGTAGTTGTCGTTTGTGGGAAAAATGAAGCGTTAAAACAGGATTTATTAGGGTTACAGGAAAAAAATCCTGATGCATTAAAAGTGTTTGGTTATGTAGAAAATATTGATGAACTATTCCGTGTTACTTCTTGTATGATTACAAAGCCAGGCGGTATTACGTTAAGTGAAGCGGCAGCATTGCAAGTACCTGTCATTTTATATAAGCCTGTTCCAGGACAAGAAAATGAAAATGCGATGTACTTTGAAAGAAAAGGGGCTGCAGTTGTCATTCGTGATGATAGTGAGGTTTTTGCAAAAACAGAGGCGTTATTACAAGATGATATGAAGCTTCTTCAAATGAAAGAAGCGATGAAAAGCATTTATCGCCCAGAGCCAGCTGATCATATTGTGGATACAATTTTGGCAGAAAATCATGTAGAACCGAATCATATACCTATTAAATCACCTGCTCTTGCACAATCATTTACTTAATATGAAACCCTCTTTTGTATGTTTAAAGAGGGTTTTTTATTGTTTTCCAAGATAAAGACTTATCCACATGAAGAGTGCGCTTTCATTAAACAGTAAAGTCGGAATATTAACAACTATATCCACATTATCCACAATTTTTAGAAAAATATCCACAATTCTAACATTTGATGTGCGTTACAACATACAAACTTGTGAAGGGTTTTTGTAATTTATTCACAATTCTATCAATTCTGTGGATAACGTTATCCACAGAAAAAAGGTTCCTTATTTATAAGGAACCTTTTTTCTACTCTATCACGTAGAAAAAATATGTAATGAGAATGAATAATTAGGGGGGAGAACTTCTAATTATTCATTCTCACTTTAAATACTTTTTGAGCGATAACCCGCTGCGCGATCTGCTTTACGAAATTCTCGTTGGTAGAGAACTTCTTGTGTACTAGATAATGCGTTTTTTGCTTTGTCACGTTTCTTTTTATCCATTACAAATCACCTCGTGTCCTAAAGTTACTATATATCGTTTCCAGAGACATGGGGTGATATACGTATATATCAAAATGTTAATGGTTAATTATTATTTCTGAAAATTTAGATTACGCTTCTTTTAAGTGATGAGAATCTTGGAACGTTGTATCTCGCATTGTAGCAAGTGTATATTGATCTTTTGGAATTTCATATAAGTTATATACTTCTTCATTCGCGTTAATTTCATCATAAACGGATTTTCTTGTTTCGTTTGCTAGATTTACATATTGTAATTTTTCTGCAGCTTTAATAGAACGAATATTTATTTTGCGAATACGCATAAAGATCGTTTCAATATCTAACTCGTAGAAAAGTTCGCTAAAAAATGAATCTTTTGCCAATTTATTGTAGCCTTTTCCGTGATAAGGTTTGCCAAGCCATGTTCCAAGGAAGCCGGCTTTTTCTTGCACATCAAATAAAGTAATTGTTCCGATAGGGTTACCCCATTCGTCTAAAATTGTGCGTGAAATTAATTCCCCACGCTCTTCAGCTTCAATCGTTTGTTTCGTTAAAAATAAATATTCCTCATAAGAATAAGCCTTTTGACGCACAAAAGGGAAGACAGCTGGATCCACCATTAACTCGTATAGAACGTGGCTGTCGTGTAAGTCGCGTTTTTTCAACATACTAACTCCTCCTCACACGAGGGTAGCATGACGAAAAAACACCCCACCCTCGAAATTTTTATATCAATCTTTAAAAAATTTCGGGGTGGGAATCGAACCCACTAGAACCAGTTTCTAACGCTGGTGGCGCACCATTTGCCTTCCCCATTCATCAATTTGAAAATGATAATCACGACACAAATTGATTATGGTTTCATTCAGTTTATAATCGTATAATACTTTATCTAGTCAAAAAAATAAACTAGTTTTTTTTATTTTTTTTGTAAATTATTTTTCCATCAATCATAGTTAGTACAGGCTTGGCTAAATAATGGAAAGGATGATGGGTCCAGAGCACAAGATCGGCGTCTTTTCCAGTCTCAATGCTTCCAATTCTATCCTCTAAACGTAAATTTCGCGCTGGAAATATAGTGATTCCTTCTAGTGCAGTTTTTTCGTCTAATCCTTCCCTTACTGCGACAGCAGCACAAACATTTAAATATTGAATGGGTGTATAGGGGTGATCTGTTGTGATGGAAACTTCCACTCCATTTTTTGATAATATATGGTAAGTATCCCATGTTTTATTTTTTAGTTCGATTTTAGAACGGCGTGTAAGCGTGGGGCCAACTGAAACCTTCAAATTGTGTTTTGAAAGCTCTTCAACAATAAAGTGTCCTTCTGTACAATGTTCAATACGTAAATCAAGATTGAACTCTGTTGCAAAGCGTAGAGCAGAACTAATATCATCTGCTCGGTGAGCGTGGATACGTACGGGTATTTCACGGCGTAATGCTTTTAAGATAGGAAGCATTCGAAAATCAGCTTCATGCCCGTAGTGCTGTGCTTCATAGAATGATTCCCGAAGTAATCCCATAATTCCCATACGCGTAATGGACTCTTTTGTGCCATTACTATGGACCTTTTTAGGATTTTCTCCAAAGGCAATCTTTAAGCCAGCAGGCTCTTGAATAATCATATGATCAATACAAGTTCCAGCTGTTTTTATTACACAAGTCGTACCACCGATAATGTTTTGACTTCCTGGCATAACGTGAACAGTTGTGATTCCATTTTGTACCGCATCTTGAAATGCAATATCAAAAGGGTGAATTCCGTCCAAAGAACGGATATGTGGTGTTGAAACTTCAGATGTTTCATTTGCGTCATTGCCAGCCCAACCAGTACCTTCATCATAGAGACCAAGATGGGTATGGACATCAATAAATCCAGGTAAGAGATGAAGAGCACGTGCGTCTATAACTGTCATATCTTGAGTAGGTTGAATGGAAGGCTTGACCTCAGCAATTTTTTCTCCTATAACGAGTACATCCCCTTGAAATTTTTGGGATGTAATAGGATAGACAATGGCTTGTTTGAGCAATATTTTCATAGGTACCTCATTTCTGTTACTTTATAATGTTAATGGAATGTAAAGGAAAGTAACTGAAAGATTATTTGTGTAATAATGCTCCGGATGCTAGAAAATGAAAGTTTTGAAAGGGCCCTCTGTAAAATTGTGTTTTAGAAGTACTACATTGTATGCGAAAGTATATTTTGTAATGCATGGTCTATTGACGGAAATGTGTATTGATACCCATGCTCAATTGCTTTACTAGGTAATACATGTTGCCCTTCTAGTACAAGTATGCTCATTTCACCAAGTAAAGCATGAAGCATGAATGAAGGGACAGGTAACCAATGAGGTTTTTTTATGATAGTTGCAATGATTTCTCCAAATTCCTTCATTCTTATAGGCTCGGGAGCTGTAATGTTAAGAGGTCCATCAATTTCTTCTTTGTGTATGATGAAATCAATCATGCAAGCGACATCATTTATATGAATCCATGATAACCATTGGTTTCCAGACCCGACTGTACCTCCGATATAAAATTGATAGGGAAGTAGCATCTTTGGAAGAGCTCCTCCGTCTGGCCCTAATACGACTCCGAATCTTGCGTAGATTGTTCGTATTCCGAGAGAACGTGCTTTAGATGCTTCTTGTTCCCATGAATATACTGTATTTGCTAAAAAGTCATTTCCAGGAGTCGCATGCTGTTCTGTAAAAGACTCAGTTTCAGACGTTCCGTAGTATCCAATTGCGCTTGCGTTAATAAATGTGTGTGGTTTTGTGGGGAGTGCCTGCAATTGTTTAATGAGTCCTTTTGTTGTTTGAATTCTACTGTTTAAAATGACTTTCTTTTGTTTCTTTGTCCATCTACTATTAATAGACTCTCCAGCTAGATTAATAACTACATCAATAGAAGAGAGGGGGAAGGTTTGTAAATCTGGTGTCCATTGTACATACTGAAGGTTAGGATCGGAAGTTTCAGCAGTTTTTTTTCGCGAGAGAATGTAAACAGTATATCCTTTTTGAATAAAAAAAGTAGAAAGGTATTTACCGATAAAACCGGTACCACCAGAAATTGCGATTTTCACAATTATTTCCTCCTCATTATATATATTCTTGAAAAGCAAAAACGTTCCTTGACTATGTTAAAATAATAGAGAGGTGAGAGTATGGCTGTCATTACAAAAATAGAAGTGCAAAAACGATCGAAAGAACGGTTTAATATTTATATCGATAAAGGTCAAGGTGAAGAATACGGATTTAGTGTGAATGAAGTAATCTTAATAAAACACGGATTACAAAAGGGCTTAGAAATTGATGAAATAGCGTTAGGAAATATTTTGTACAATGAAGAGGTACAAAAAGCATATTTACAAGCAATTTCCTATTTATCCTATCAAATGAGAACGAAACTAGAAATAGAAGATTTTTTACGAAAAAAAGAAGTGGGACAAGCCATCATCTCTGAAGTCGTTTCGAAATTATTACATGACCGATATATTAATGATAAAGAGTATGCTATTTTATATACGAGAACACAAAGTAATGTGAATCGAAAAGGTCCAACGGTTATTAAAAGAGAGTTGTTAAATAAAGGTGTTCAGGATCTAATTATTACGCACAGTTTACAAGAATATCCGAAGGAAAAGCAAATTGAGAATGCTTTAATTCTTATAGAAAAGAAAAAGAAATCTTATCAAAAGCATTCCTTTTTACAAATGAAGCTAAAGTTAGACGAAATGCTTGTTCGTAAAGGATATTCTAGAGATGTGATTCAAATTTGTTTGGAAGAATTGAAAGACGAAAAAGATGACGAAAAGCAACAAGAAGCGTTACACTATCATGGGAATAAATATTATGAGAAATATAAGAAGTATGATGGATGGACATTTGAAAATAAGATGAAACAAGCGTTATATCGTAAAGGATTCTCTATTGATGAGATAGAGATATTTTTACAAATGAAACGCGAAGAGGGATGAGGGAATAAAATGAATATGCCAAAACGCTACAGTGAAATGACACCATATGAGCTAAGGGAAGAAATTGGGGTTTTGAAAGAGCAAGCGATAAAAGCTGAGCAACTTGGAATTGTAAATGAGTTCGATGTATTAATGCGAAAGATAGCAATGGCTCGCGCTTATATGACTGACATAAACAAATTCCATATCGGTGAGACATATGAATTAGTAGAAGAACCTGGTATATTATTTGAAATTACGTATTTCAATGGGGTATTTGCTTGGGGACATAAGCAAAATGATAATGAAGAGATTGGAATACCGATTTCTTTATTGCAAGAAAAATAAAAACCAGAGAGCGAATATCTCTCTGGTTTTCATCTTTGGTAGGCGTTACAGGAGATAGGAGATTCTAAAATTGGCGTTTTTTACATTCATTCGCCAATATAATGAGAGACTGGGTTTGTTGCGTCTGTCCGTTAACTTGCGCTTTTGCATGTTTCGGACGAGTCCACGTATGGTTAAATAATTCAGAACGACTATCTAAGCGATCACGGTAGCTCATCTTTATCACCTCGTGTAGGAAGTTAAGTTACTTTGTTACTACTCTTCCTGCTGATTTGCAGCACGCATACGTTCTTGTGGGTGCGTGTTAATTGTGCCGTTAGGTCGTTTCGAAGCGAAGCGTGATTTCGCTTTCGGTTGACCGTCGATTTTGCTGTTGTTTTTTGACTCAGACCAAAATTCGGCTTGTTTACCCATTGCGAACGCCCTCCTCATCATCAGTTGATACCTCTTGAAGAAGTATCAATTATAGAATGTGCAAAATAGAAGAAACTATCCTTTAGAAATGAAGGGATAATTAGGTAAAGGAGACTAGAACATGAATGATATTTATGAAGCATTAACGAAAGAACTATTAGACAAAAATGACAAGCTTTCTTACGCGCAAGCTCGTGCGTGGGTTGAATTACTATGGGAAGATTTTCAAACGACTTATGCGAAATCAGGTCGTTATCAAGGAGAAGAAATGACTGAACAAGTTGTGCGATCATGGATTAATAATCATGGAGGACGCCTTCATGAAATGCGTACAAATAATCCGAAATATAGCCATCTAATCAATCAAGAAGATCATTTGAAACATTAAAAAAAGCGACTGAAGTCGCTTTTTTTAATGTGGAAGTAACTCAAGTTTTTTTCGAAGTTTTTCTTCACTAAAAATCCATCCTGTATAGGAACTAATAATATTTAAATTATGATCGAGTTGAACGATCGCAACGAATGGATAATAGTCTTTACTGCGATATCGCAAATCAATGAATCGAACTTCATAATAATGATCATAATCGAAAATGTCCCAGCGATATACAGGGGAGAAAGATAAAAATGCTGAGATGTTTTCATCTTGTTTAGCTGCGTGCATAATAGCATTATCTGGGAACGGTACCCGATCGAACTTATCATAAATCATGATGTTACCGCGATGCCATCTAGCAACGTAGTAATAATCGGTTGTAACGACTGCTAAATGATAATGATAAAATCGATAAGAAGGAGAAATGATTATTTTCTCAACATTTTTGAAACGTTTTTGTACAACGCTTCTTATATTTCTATGCATCATAATCCGTCCGATGTAGTAAACGATCATTAATATATACGCAGCTAAGGCAGTATATCCTTTATGGGAACCTACGAGCATACAAGCAATTGCGAGTATATGGATAAAGAAAATGACGGTATCAAATGTATTAATGATGCCGAGCGCTACCCATTTTTTTGTGAAGGGCCGTAATGCTTGTGTACCGTAGGCATTAAAAATATCTACAAAGACATGAAGAAAGACGGCAATAAAGGACCAAAGTAGTAGATGCAAATATGGAGCGTCTGAAAAGAAGGCGAAAGAGATGCCACTTATAAGGAAAGACCAAAGAATCACTGCAGGAATGGAATGAGTAATCCCACGATGATTTCTTATATATTTAGCGTTATTACGCAATTTTAAAACTGTATCGATGTCAGGAATATTGGAGCCGGCAATTGTAGCAAGCATAACTGCTTGTGGCCCAATATCACTTTGTGCTATGGCTGGATCTAACGTGGCCAAACTGCCTAGAGTAACGCCCATAACAAGGTGAGTGGCTGTGTCCATAGAAATCCACCTCCGTTTTTTATTAATGTAACTCTTTTTATTCGATACCTCAAGTCCTTTGCCTTCTATTTCCTATGTCATCTTACTTAAATTTTTTCCTAAAATCTTTATAATAGTACTTATATGCAAAAAAATGAGGGGGACCAAGTTTGACACTTGAAATATTAAATAATTTTAACATAGAGCAGTTTCAAAATGATTTAATTGGTTGGTTTGAAAAAGAGCAACGCGACTTACCGTGGCGTAAAAATAAAGATCCATACCGTGTTTGGGTTTCGGAAATTATGTTGCAGCAAACTAGGGTAGAAGCTGTAAAACCATATTACGCAAATTTCATGGGGAAGTTTCCTACTCTAGAAGCTTTGGCAAATGCTGATGATGAAGAAGTGTTAAAAGCATGGGAAGGTTTAGGGTATTATTCTAGAGCGCGAAATTTACATGCAGCCGTAAAAGAAGTAAAAGAAGTATATGGCGGGATTGTGCCAAGTGATGTAAAGAAGATTGAGAAATTAAAGGGAGTCGGTCCCTATACAAAAGGTGCTATTTTAAGTATCGCATATGGTATACCAGAGCCGGCAGTTGACGGAAATGTTATGCGTGTATTATCTCGCATTTTATCAGTATGGGATGACATTGCAAAACCGAAAACGAGAAAAGTGTTTGAAGAGATTGTGCGTGAAATTATTTCGGCTGAAAATCCATCTTATTTTAATCAAGGTTTGATGGAATTAGGAGCACTGATTTGTATTCCTAAAAATCCAGCATGCTTACTTTGTCCTGTACGTGAGCATTGCAGGGGATATGCTGAAGGTGTTCAAAAGGAATTACCAGTAAAAAGTAAAGCGAAAGCCCCTACGATGGTACCGATTGTTGCAGGAGTACTTCAAACAGAAGATGGTCGTTACGTCATTAATAAACGTCCAAGTACCGGTTTATTAGCCAATATGTGGGAGTTTCCGAATATTGAACTTGGCGAAGGGATTCGTAATCAGAAGGAACAGCTTATAGATTATATGAAAGAAAAATTTGAGCTTTCGATTTCTATTGAAGAATACGCAATGAATGTACAACATACGTTTACACATCGCACTTGGGATATATTCGTATTTTACGGAAAAGTAACTGGTGACATTGTTGAAACAGATACATTGAAAATTGTATCGAAAGAAGCATTTGAGCAATTACCTTTCTCTAAATCGCATCGTACGATTTATGAGAGTTGTGTTGAAAAAATTACAATGCAATAAAGTGAAACTTTAATCAGTGGGGGGTTTTTCATCCCCCACTGATTATTAGCCCTCACCAATCGGACTTTAATGGGCAGCCCGCCCCCCCACCTAACTTCTTTGCTTTCGCTGCATTTTGAGGTGGGGGTTTTACTGTCCATTAAAGCGGGATAAACAAAAAAGTGTTCCCTAGATTGGGAACACTTTTTTAATCGTAAGAAATTTTTGTCCCATGAGTCCAACTAGCATCACCTTCTTGTAAGCCGCCTCTTGATTCAATTTCTATTACAATTTCTTTGTAGATACTTTGACCTTCTGTATTTAAATACGGCAGAATCTGTTGTAATGAATGATGAAAATAAGCCAATTCATCTTCTTTCCACTCATTTTTTGAAATCATCGTTAGTTCAGTCATATCGCGTCCTATATACATATTTCCACCTCCATTTTCTATAGTTTGAATGAGTGACAAGAGATATATACGGAGATTAAAAAAAGAAAATCACGGATAGCTTCTAAGTGAATTGGTTACATTATTGGTTGTGGAGGTGAGAAAGATGAGTAAAAAACAACAAGGTTATAACAAGGCAACTTCTGGTGCTAGCATTCAAAGTACAAATGCTAGTTATGGTACAGAGTTTTCAACTGAAACAGATGTGCAAGCAGTAAAACAAGCAAACGCACAATCAGAAGCAAAGAAAGCACAAGCTTCTGGTGCACAAAGTGCAAACGCTAGTTATGGTACTGAATTTGCAACTGAAACAGACGTGCATGCTGTGAAAAAACAAAATGCACAATCAGCTGCAAAACAATCACAATCTTCTAGTTCAAATCAGTAATGAAAGAAAAACACTTCTCTAATTCGGGAGAAGTGTTTTCTTTGTGCTTTGGTCATGGTAATGAAAATAAAACGAACGACATAACTTCTAATAAGTCAACAAATGTAGTCAAAGGAGAAGGAAGTTAAAGATTAGAAATATGTAATGAGGAAATAATAACTGATAAATAAATCCAAAAGGGGGTAAGTAATGAACGATTTTGATAAGTTGGTAGGAGAGCAATTGGAAACGATGGATGAGTTGTTGAAGTTACAAGCTCACCTAGAGAAGTATCAGCAAATTGAAATGAGCGAAAAGGATATGTGCGATAAAAAGGAATTACATTTTATTCGCCAAGAAATATATAGAACAGAATTAGCACTTAAGTTATTACATGAGAAATTTGAAGAGCAAACAAATAGTGTGATTCAATCTTTTGAAACTGAAAAAATGATTTCAAATTTAGGATAAGATATATTGTTGCCTTTAGGTGAAAGGTCCTTCTGTACATGGAAATGAGGAAGGACTTTTTTTATCCCACTTTAATGGGCAGTAAGACCCCCACTGATTAAAGTTTCACTTTATTCTCCGTTCCTCGTTTGGCCCCGCTCCCTAAGAAAGACTATGGATATGGTATTCAGTGTGAAACATAGAGTCTTATTGCTTTAGTTTTAAAATTTCGACAAAAAAGTTATAATAGAAAAAAAGTGAATGCAGTTCAAAGGGCATTTGCAGTTGAAGGAAGGGAGCATATATGGGATTTCCCAAAGAAGGAGAAAAAGTACAAATACATAGTTATAAACATAATGGCTCCATTCATAGAATGTGGGAAGAGACAACGATTTTAAAAGGGACACAAAGTCTTGTGATCGGAGCAAATGATCGTACAGTAGTGACAGAATCAGATGGCCGAACATGGATTACTCGTGAACCAGCAATTTGTTATTTTCATGCAAACTACTGGTTTAATGTGATTGGAATGTTAAGGGAAGAGGGCGTATATTATTATTGTAATTTAAGCTCACCTTTTGCATATGATTCTGAAGCGTTAAAGTATATTGATTATGATTTAGATATTAAAGTGTATCCAGATATGACATATACACTTTTAGATGAAGATGAATATGAAAAACATAGTCAAATTATGCAATATCCACCTGTAATTGATACGATTTTAAAACGAAATGTAGCACAACTAACACAATGGATTCATCAAAGAAAAGGGCCATTCGCACCAGACTTTGTAGATATGTGGTATGAGAGATATTTAATGTACAGAAATTAAAACAAACCTGCAGGGGATTTCCCCGCAGGTTTGTCCTATTAGAGGGGGGATTATGTGCAAGGTATAAAAAGATATTTGCAATTTGTTAAACCATATCGATGGCTTATTGCTATTACGATTATGATTGGTCTAGTTAAATTCGGCATCCCGCTCATTATGCCGTGGTTATTAAAGTATATTATTGATGATGTTATTCAGGGCGGAGGGTCATTTCAAGATAAGACGTCCCAACTAGTAACAGCGATTGGGATTGCTTTTTTTATTTTTGCAGTGTTAAGACCGCCGATTGAATATTATCGTCAATATTTTGCGCAGCGTATCGCAAATACAATACTATATGATTTGCGAAAACATATTTTTGGCCATTTACAAAAGTTGAGTTTACGTTATTATTCGAATACAAAAACAGGGGAGATTATTTCACGTGTCATTCATGATGTAGAACAAACGAAGGATTTTGTAATTACTGGTTTGATGAATGTTTGGTTAGATACGGCAACAATTGCTATTGCTATTATTGTTATGTTTTCTATGAATATAAAATTGACATTTGTTGCGCTATTAATTTTACCTATTTATGTAGTGGCAGTGAAATATTTTTTCGGGCGTCTTCGAAAATTGACGAAAGAGCGTTCACAAGCGTTAGCAACGATGCAAGGGTATTTACATGAACGTATTCAAGGGATGCAAGTGACACGTAGCTTTGCATTAGAAGAGTATGAAGGGAAGCAATTTGAAAAAAGAAATAATGAATTTTTGACGAAAGCGTTAACGCATACGAGTTGGACGGCGAGAACATTTTCGGCAGTAAATACGTTAACAGACTTAGGGCCGCTACTCGTGATCGGTTTTGCAGCGTATGAAGTGATTCAGGGGCAGTTAACATTAGGAACTATGGTTGCCTTTGTTGGATATATGGATAGTTTGTATAGTCCACTTCGCCGCCTTGTTAATTCCTCTACGACATTAACACAGTCTTTCGCATCGATGGATCGGGTGTTTGAACTGTTAGACGAAAAATACGATATTGTGAATGTACCAGGTGCGGTACAAACGAAAAAATTAAATGGTGAAGTGATATTTGATAATGTATCTTTTCGTTACAATTCGGATGAAAAAGAGGTATTACATAACCTTTCGTTAACTATGTTGCCAGGAGAGAAGGTAGCACTTGTAGGGGCGAGTGGGGGAGGGAAGTCATCTCTTGCTAGTTTAATCCCGCGTTTCTATGATGTCTCTTCAGGCGCTGTTTATGTAGATGGGATAGATGTTAGAAAGTATGATATGAGAAATTTACGTAGTCATATTGGAATTGTACTGCAAGATAATTTGTTATTTAGCGATACAATCGGGGCAAATATTTTATATGGGAATCCGAAAGCTACAGAGGAAGAAGTAATTGCAGCTGCCAAAGCTGCGCAAATTCATGATTTTATTATTGAGTTACCTGATGGTTATGATACTGTCGTCGGGGAACGCGGTGTGAAGTTATCTGGTGGGCAAAGGCAACGTGTAGCGATTGCACGCGTGTTTTTAAAGAATCCATCGTTACTTATATTAGATGAGGCGACTTCCGCTTTGGATTTAGAAAATGAACGATATATTCAAGAGGCGCTTCAAACGTTAGCTGCTGATCGAACGACGATCATAATTGCGCATCGATTGGCGACGATTACGCATGTGGATACGATTATTTACATTGAAGATGGTGAAATTAAAGAAACAGGTTCTCATGAAGAATTAATGAAAAAAAGAGGTTTTTATTACAATTTATATCAACTTCAACATATAACAGAAACAGCTCCTTTAGCGTAAAAGGAGCTGTTTTTTATTCGTCTTCTTTTTTATCGTCGATTTTGAGTTCTGCTTCTGGTTTATGGTATGTGTAGAAGCTATCCACAAGTAAATCTAAATGCTCTACTTCTTCACTATAGTTAATAATAGCAGAAATAAGAGGGAAGAGATGTAGCCATGTTTTATATGCTTCCTCATCATCCTTGTTTTGATATTCCATAAAAATATCAATTAATTCCTGTTTACCTGTTTCAACTTCATCAAGCATTTCAACAGATTGTTGTTTTTTTGCTTTACCAATAAATTTTAATAAAACTTGTTCATGATAATGTGTTAATGAATCAAGTTCATTCTGAATAGATTCCTGGAATTCTTCTGGCATATAGCGCAGTTCGTTTTCAGTACGATGTAATGATTTTAATGTACTTAAAGCACGACTTGTCGTCGCTAACATTTGTCTGAATAAAACAAGCTTACGAATTTTTGCGAACTTTACTTTTTTCGTATAGCTTCTTTCTTCTTTATACAGCAAATAGTAATGGTTTAGTTTGATCATTTTTTCTTTCATACGATCAATATCAGTTTTTAATGTTGTAAAATCAGAAGCTTGCCTGCTATTCATTCGAATCCATTTTACAATTTCTTCTGTATTATCAACGATGCGATGATATAACTTTGTTTCGTATTTTGGCGGCATAAACACTAAATTTACAAGTGAAGCCGCGATAATTCCAACCATAATCGTCGCAAATCGAAGTAAGGCAAAACTAAAGAAATCTTCACCTTGATACTCCATAATAGCGATAACTGTTACTAAAGCAATTGATATTGTGTTTTCTAATCGTAATTGCAATGTAAGAGCAATTACTAATATACATGTTAATCCAATAATAAAAGGATTATGTCCAAAAGCAGTAGCGAATGCGATAGCGAATACCGCACCAATGACGTTTGCTTGAATTTGTTCAAGTGCAGTTAAATACGAACGGTATACAGACGGTTGAACAGCGAAGATAGCTGAGATTCCCGCAAATACTGGACTCGGTAAGTTAAGTAAAATACAAGCAAATAAAGCTAATGTGATGGCAATACCCGTTTTTAAAATGCGAGCACCAAGTTTCATACCCTTAATAAGATCCTTTCTCTTGTCATAATGAATGTACAACATGATACTATACATTCATTACAATATGTTAGCAAGTGATATTTTAGTGACGTTAATAAGAAATTAAGATTCATTTTATACTTTTTCCTAATTCTTTTTAAACATCAATTTTTAGTAAAAAAACCTGCTGAATTTCAGCAGGTTTCAAATTGTTACTATAGATTACTATGAGAAGTGTACTTCGTCAATTTTTTTCTTGAAGATGAAAAATAGGCATATCACTCTGTTGAGATAGATGGATCAGCCTGCTCTTTTTTCGGGATGATTTCAAAAAACTGTTGCGGCATATCATCGAGTAACGGTGTCAATAAAGCAACTTCCTCGTATTGCTCATGTTCATTTAATACACGGATATAATCTAGTAATAACTCGGTCACATCTTGCACACCATTTTTACTAAGTGGTTGTAATGTAACATTTGCTCCTTTTGCGATTCTTCTTTTTAAGGCCTGTTCTGTTAAACCTAAGCTTGAATCATGGCGTAAATAAACAACACCGCCAGTCATACCAGCGCAAATCCATGGACCAGGATCCCCTAAAACAAGAGCGCGCCCATTTGTCATATATTCAAAAGCGAAACCTTTAATATTAGAGTATGCTCCTATGTTCCCTTGCTCTTTTTCACGGAGTGGCTTTATCATGCGTCCGCCAATTATCATGTCTGCTCCAGAGAGGCGAATGCCAGCGCGAGCATCAGCGTTACCTTGAACGTATAGCGCCCCTTTTTGTGCACCGTATCCAAAACCTTTTCCGACAGAACCGTTATAATATAGACCGTCTTTTCCTTTTGCTTTCGTTATATAAATACCACCACCAAAGGAGGTTTTACCAATACCATCTTGTGCGCCGCCATTTACGTGTATAAATAAGTTCTCACTATTGTAAGCACCTAATCCATTTCCAGGAATCGAGCCATTTGTATACTTTAATGTAAGTGGTTCAAGCTTCGTGTCTTCATATAATTTACTACGAACGCGATAACAAGATTCTAGACCACCCATAACGCGTTGTTCTACGCCAACGCCTACTAATTCTTTTGAATGGGGGGAATGAATTGTTTCAAATTGTTTTTCTAGTACGTGTTCTGTTTTTGTACTAGATGGATGTTCTATCGTTTGTAGTAAATTACATAAGTTTAATAAATTTTTGCCTCGAACTTGTTTTAATAAATCGGAACGCCCGACAATTTCTTGTAAATTTGTATAGCCGAGATTTCCTGTTAATCGTTTTAGTTCTTCGCCAAAAGTAGTGAATAAATGTAATAATCCAGCCACGGCGCTTTCTAATTCACGCGGGACGAAGCGGCGTAATCCGTGTTCTTTCGCTTGAGCTTCAGATTCAATCTGTGTTGCAATTCCAACGTGACAAGTATCTAGATGACATCCGCGGCAAGTTGTACAGCCGATTGCAATCATGGATAATGTACCAAATCCAATGCGGTTTGCTCCAAGGAGCATAATTTTCAAGGCATCATTCACACTTCGAATACCACCATCAGCCCAAATTTCTACCTTATGTCTCATATTTGCTTCTAATAAAGCATTGTGAGCGGCTTTCACACCAATTTCTACAGGAAGCCCTACATGTTGCAATGCGTGAATACGTGCAGCTCCTGTACCACCATCAAATCCGCTAATGTTAATAAAATCAGCACCAGCTTTTGCGATACCAACAGCAATTGTTCCAATGTTAGGGACGACAGGGACTTTTACAGCTACTTTCGCAAGCTGATTAGCCGTTTTAATTTCTGTAATCATTTGAGCTAAATCTTCAATGGAATAAATATCATGGTTGTTAGAAGGTGAAATTAAATCAGAGCCAATTGTAGCATTACGCGCTTCGGCGATTTTGGCTGTTACTTTTGAACCTGGCAAATGTCCACCTTCACCAGGCTTGGCACCTTGCCCAATTTTTATTTCAATTAAGTTTGATGAATTGAGTAGTTCGGCGTTTACGCCAAATCGTCCGGACGCGATTTGTTGTCCACGTGTATGTGGATATTTTCCAATCATATCTTTAATTTCGCCGCCTTCACCGTTCAAACTAATCATATTTAGCTGATCGGCTGCTTCTGCATATGCACGAAAGGCAATTTCATTTTGAGAACCGAATGACATGGAACTAATAATAAATGGCAAATCATGATTTTGAATACTGATGGACACTTCTTCAGCCGGAACGACATGTTTTGTTTCTTTCGTTTGAACAAGATGTCTAATTGCGATTGGGTTATTTTCTTCTAATTCACTTAATTTTTCACGGTAATCATCATAAGAGTTTCCCTTTGCAACATCGCCGATTGCTTTCCAAATTCGCGGGAATATATGAAAAGATTTTCGCATTCTAACTTTAGGATTGTTATAATCGTTAGCTCGCATTTGTGCATCTTCAGCAAGTGATTCAAGAGAAAAAGCTAAATCATTTGAACCTAAGAAATTTGTAATTTGCAATATATTTGCGATTTCTTCATGTAACCCGATAGAAGAATAGAGGCGACCGTAACCACGCAATTCATGAATTCCAATTGTTGAAATGACTTTTTCCAGTCCTTTATTAAGTGCATGATATAAATTCGTAATTGGTGTTTTTGTCCCATCATTTACGGTTGCAAATAGTAAATATGGATTGATACTATCTGCTCCTAATCCATACAGTGTGACGATATCGTGTAAGGAGCGAAGGGCACCAGAACGTATAACGAGAGAGCAGTTTCGGCGTAATTTATTTTCGCTTAATACTTGATGTACTTTCGCGGTAACTAAATGCGGATCAATCCATAATCGTCCATTTAGGTGAGCATCAGCATCGTCTATTAATAATAGGGAAGCTCCATCGTTCACGGCTGTTATCGCTTCAGAACTAATTCGACTTAAGGCACATTGTAAAGTTTCTGCCTGACTGAATGTAGCAGAGATTGTAGCGATAGAGCTATGAGTATTGAATAGTTGTATAAGTTGCTCGTACGTAATTGTGTGTAATTCTTCTACAATAGATTGTGCTACACTTCCTTCTAAAATGATTGGGGAAAGCATCTCAACTACAAATGGCTGTTTAGCACCAGCCAATAAACTTGGACGTTTGCCAAGTATCGTTCGTGTGGAGAAGTGTTCAACTTCTCGATCGCGATCGATTGCTGGATTTGTAACGACAGCTACACTTTCCTTAATGAAGTCAGCGATATTTCGTCTATCAGTATCGAGTGCAGCGAGTGGTGAGTCATGCCCAAGTGAGCGAATTGGCTCAACGCCTTTTGTTGCCATCTGTTCAAGAAGCTGAATATGTTCACGATCCCATCCGAAAGCAACGTATTGTTTTGTTTCAACTTGCATAGAATCACATAATCCTTGGATTTCTTTCGTTTCAGGAGTAGATAAGTTTAAATGATAATCTTTAGTATCCACTCGTTTTTTAAAACGGTCATATACTTGAGCTTGGTATTTGTCATATGCATAAAGAACAAGCTCATCTTGTTCATTCCACTTTAGTCCGACTTTTTCCCCTGGAGCGAGTGGTTTTGGTTCTGCTACATATTCAGTTGGTGATACAACTCCAGGTTCAGAAGAGAAAATATAAGAGCTTTCTGTCTCTACTTTCCATACTGGTCGTAGCCCAAGGGAATCCACGCTGAAAACAGCTTCATCTTTATAACGTGAAATAATGCCAGCTGGACCTTGTGCAAAATGGCCCCATGCTTCACGTATATACGTATATAAATCTTGTAAATGTGGTTCATAAAGTTTAATTTCATTAATAATTGGCGGGAATAGTATATCCATTGCTTCAAATAAACTGTAGTTGTATTGAACAAGTAGAGTTTCTAAGGTGCGGTTTAAATCTTGGGAGTCACTGCCCCCAGCAGTAAGTGGAACGTGAATCATTTCAGCTTGATCGCGTAATTTTGCAATTGTGTTAATTTCACCATTATGTCCGAGGATACTAAATGGTTGTACACGAAAGAAGTTAGACAATGTATTAGTAGAATAGCGATTGTGTCCTAGTGTCATAGTTGAAGCAATAAGTGGGTGTTGTAAATCATTGTAATAGGCAACAAGTGTATCACCAGCACCGAGAACTTTATATACAACGTGATCACGACTTAAGGAAGCAACATGAATCGCTTCATTTTCTTCTATTTTTATCGTTACTGTAAATAATGTTTGCTCAATATTTGTAACTTCATTTTCTGCGATAAGAGCAACTTGCCAAAATAAAGGTTCTTCTTGTTTACCAAGTGGACCGAGTGCATCGGAGTTTATTACATCATCACTTTCGAAAAGAATTGCAAAGTTTTCGTTGTTTAGTTGTGTACGAATATGATTTTTTAAATTAACTATATTTTCGTTTTTGTTTAGAAAAAAATGTCCAACGATAAAGTGGGGATGATCCACGATCGTTGGATTATATCCGCTACTTTTTAATTTTTCATTCCAAAGTGCTTTTGGTACATCAATGTGAATACCGATTCCATCACCTTCGCCATTAATGAAACCAGCTCTATGATTCATTTTGACGAGCGATTGTATGCAAAGGTCAATATTTTCTTTTGTAGGAATTTTTCGTTTCTCCATAACGGAAACGATTCCACACGCATCGTGTTCTGCATTTTTGTAATCTCGAAATAAAGACGGTGTCCATGTGTTTGTTTTATTGAGCATCCGTCAATCCCCCCTCTTATGAAAGTTTGAATAATCTTACTATTCGAGGCGTGAGCAGCCTTGTATACAAAGATAGTAAGGATATAAAATAAAATTAAACAGATAATTATGAATAATTATACTATTAATAAGGGATTTATGAAATAGAAAAAAGGAAAAAAGAAAGGTGTGCTTTCTTTTTTCCTTTTAATGACGGGATTATTTATTGTTTGCTAAAGCGGCAAATGCTCTACCTACAGCTTCAATTGTATATTCAATATCTTCTTTTGTATGTTCTGTCGTTAAGAACCATGCCTCGTATTTAGAAGGTGCTAAGTTAATTCCTTCTTGCAGCATAAGTTTGAAGAATTTACCGAACATTTCTCCGTCTGTATCTTGTGCTGCATCGTAATCTTCAATTGTATTTGTTGTGAAGTATACAGTTAAAGCGCCTTTTAGGCGGTTTAATGTAATATCGATATTATGTTTTTCAGCCTGTTCTAAAATTCCTTTTTCAAGCATTGCACCAAGTTCATCTAATTTTTCATAAAGCCCTTCTTGTTGAAGAACTTCTAGACAAGCAATACCAGATGCCATAGAAGCAGGATTTCCTGCCATTGTACCAGCTTGATATGCAGGTCCAAGAGGGGCAACTTGTTCCATAATTTCTTTCTTACCACCGTAAGCACCGATTGGAAGTCCGCCGCCAATAACTTTACCAAGCGCTGTTAAGTCTGGTGTTACGCCAAGTAAGTCTTGAGCACCACCGTACATGAAGCGGAAAGCAGTAATAACTTCATCATAAATTACTAGTGCACCAGCTTCGTGAACAAGTTCATTCACTTTCTCAAGGAAGCCAGTTTTTGGTTCTACAATACCGAAGTTTCCAACGATTGGTTCTACAAGAATAGCTGCTACTTCATGTCCCCATTTATCTAATGCTTCTTTTAAAGTTTCTACATTATTAAATGGAACGGTAATAACTTCTTGAGCGATACTTTGTGGTACACCCGCTGAGTCAGGAGTTCCTAGTGTAGAAGGACCAGATCCAGCTGCTACAAGTACTAAATCAGAATGACCGTGGTAACAACCAGCGAATTTCATAATTTTTGTGCGGCCTGTGTAAGCGCGAGCGACACGAATTGTTGTCATTACAGCTTCAGTACCAGAGTTTACGAAGCGGACTTTATCTAATGCAGGCATTGCTTCTTTTAACATTTTTGCAAATTTTACTTCTAGCGCTGTTGGAGTTCCGTAAAGTACACCATTTTCAGCAGCTGTTGTAATTGCTTTTGTAATGTGCGGGTGAGCATGTCCAGTAATAATAGGACCGTATGCTGCTAAATAATCGATATATTTATTTCCGTCTACATCCCAGAAATAAGCACCTTTTCCACGTTCCATAGCAACAGGAGCGCCGCCACCAACTGCTTTAAAAGAACGAGAAGGACTATTAACACCGCCAACGATATGTTCTAAAGCTTCTTTATGTAATGCTTCTGATTTTGTGAATTTCACTACCATTCATCTCCTTACAAAAATCTATGTATTATTCTAACATGTTTTTCGAAAAGACGTATTGTTTGTGATAGAGAAGGCAGTTGGGTAAACTATTCGTTGTGACATTTAGGAAGGGGGTCCGGTTATGAAATCGGTAATTGAGGTACAAGGGTTACGTAAAGAATTTACAGCCTATTCAAGTCGTCCAGGTTTAAAGGGTGCATTTCGCGATTTATTAAATCGTAATTATAAAATAGTACCAGCAGTAAATGATGTATCTTTTACTGTGAAACAAGGTGAAATGGTTGGATATATCGGTGAGAATGGTGCTGGTAAATCAACGACAATTAAAATGCTTACGGGGATTTTGACTCCGACATCAGGAGACATTTTAGTAAACGGGATGAACCCGCATAAGCAGAGGGAAGAATTTGTAAGAACGATTGGTGTTGTTTTCGGGCAACGCTCACAGCTTTGGTGGGATATTGCGGTACAAGAATCGTTTCGTTTATTAAAAAAAGTGTACGGTGTATCAGACGCTCAGTATAAAGAACATATGGAGCACGTGATCGAAACGTTAGATATTGGTCCTTTATTAGATAAGCCAGTTCGAAAGCTATCTTTAGGTCAAAGAATGCGTTGTGAATTAGCGGCAGCATTAATTCATAATCCGCCGTTATTATTTTTAGATGAACCAACAATTGGGTTAGATGTACTTGTGAAATTGAAAATACGTGAATTTTTAAAAGAAATGAATGAACGTTATAAAACAACGATTTTATTAACAACTCATGATATTACTGATATTGAAGCTTTATGTGAGCGCGTTATCATGCTGGATGAAGGCAATATTATGTATGACGGTTCTTTAAATAATCTTCGTACGCAGTGGGGAGCAGAGAAAGAAATACATTTTCAGTTTGTCGCACCAGTTTCCTATCAGGCTTTATCAATGGTTATGCCAGATAGTCATGTCGTTTGGTCGAAAGCGAAAGAGGAAAACGCGTGGATTGCCAAAATCCCGAATGAAGAAGTTATTATTTCAATGCTTATTTCTAAAGTGGTACAAGCCTTTCAAATTAAAGATTTAAAAATTAATGAAGTGTCTACAGAGGAAATTATTCGTAACATTTATGAAGAAGGTATTAAACATGGGTAAGTACATTGAAATGATTCGAATTCGCTTTTTAATGATGCTTGCGTATCGTACAAACTACTATAGCGGGATTTTAATTTATACAATTAATATCGGCGCATATTATTTTTTGTGGCAAGCAATTTATAGCGGAAAAGAGAATATTGAAAGTTTATCTATTTCGCAAATGACTACGTATATCGCAATTGCGTGGATGGCACGTGCTTTTTATTTTAATAATATAGACAGGGAAATTGCGATGGAGATTCAAGAAGGACGTGTAGCGGTAGAACTGATACGTCCATATAACTATTTAGGGATGAAAGTGATGCAAGGTCTTGGTGAAGGAATATTTCGCTTTGCCTTCTTTTCAATTCCGGGTATGGTCATCGTTACCTTATTATTTTCATTGCAAATTACAACGAACTTTCAAACGTGGTTATATTTCTTCTTATCTTTAATATTTAGTTTTATTATTAATACACAAATTAATTTAATGACGGGAATGCTCACATTCTTCTTATTTAATAATAGCGGAATTATGTATGCAAAACGTGTTGTTATTGATTTGTTTTCAGGTCTATTATTACCAATTAGTTTTTATCCGTTATGGGCCCAAAAGGCAATGATGTTTTTACCGTTTCAGGCTATTAGTTATATTCCGAGTATGATTTTCTCAGAAGGTATACAAGGAAGTAAATTGTATGAGGCATTATTATTCCAAGTAATTTGGGCCATTGTACTTATTATTCCGATTGTACTCATGTGGAGAACGGCGAGAAAACGTCTAATTGTACAAGGGGGATGATGAGATGATATATATAAAACTATTTTTGCAATATGCAAGTCAATATATAAAAACAAAATTGGAGTATCGGGGCGATTTTATCGTTGGGTTACTTTCTGATTTATCACTACAGGCTGTTAATTTAATCTTTATTCTTGTTGTGTTTGGACATACGCAAGCATTAAAAGGTTGGAGTAGAGAAGAAGTCATCTTTATTTATGGTTTCTTTTTAGTGCCGTTTGCCATTTTCTCAGCTTTCTTTAACATATGGGACTTTAATGATCGTTACATTATTAAAGGAGAAATGGATCGCATATTAACGAGACCGATTCATAGTTTATTTCAAATTATATTAGAGAGAATGGAGCTTGAATCTTTAATTGGAGCGATTACGGGAATGATTGTAATGGGCTACGCAGCAGTGGAGTTGCAATTATCTTTTTACTGGTACGATATCTTCTTATTCTTGTTGATGGTAGGAGGGGGCGCACTTGTATACGGAGGGATATTTGTTACGCTTGCAAGCCTTGGTTTTTGGTCGGACGCGAAAAGTTCGATTATGCCGCTAATGTATAACATAGGGAATTATGGCCGCTATCCTGTTAATATTTATAACCGTGTGATTCGCTTTATTTTAACGTTTGTCCTACCATTTGCGTTTGTCGGAGTGTATCCAGCAGCGTACTTTTTAAGGAAGACAGAGTGGAATAGCTATGCATTTGCAACACCGCTCGTTGGTGTTATCTGTTTTACGATTGCAATTACTCTTTGGAATCAAGGGGTAAAAAGGTACCGTGGTGCAGGGAATTAATTATAAAAGCTTGTTCGTTTCTAAGGGATAAATCTAATGGCTGTCTCATACATATAAAATGAGGTGGAGGACATGTTATGGGGATTTATTCTATTAATTGCAGCAATTGCTATTTTGAGGAGTGTCCAATTATTATGGAGTTCCTATTCGGATTCAACGCGTTTTTTTTCGCTGTATAATTTAGCTACATTATTTTTGATTTATACAACAGTATTGATTGCATTTGGATTAAGTTACGTTGTATTAGAGGAAATGGGTTTTGCAGTTTTGAAAGAGGATGGAGAAAGCTTAAACGCTCACTCTTTTCAACTGGTTGAAATTTGTTTGTATTTTAGCGCAGTTACTTTATTGTCTGTTGGATATGGAGACATATCTCCGATTGGAATTGGGCGGTGGATTGCGATTGGAGAAGCGCTAATTGGATATACATTACCGTTTGCTTTTGTAATGAGGTCTGTAATAGACAATGAAAAATAAGGAAGCATTTGTTATAGTAAAAGAAAAGAGTAGGAGTGATAACAATGATCACAGTAGGAGAAATGGCTCCAGAATTTACATTAGAGGGAAGTAACGGGGAACAAGTTCGCTTAGCTGATTTTCGTGGTAAAAATGTAGTTCTATATTTTTATCCGAAAGATATGACTCCAGGGTGTACAACTGAAGCATGTGATTTTCGAGATGCATATGGATTATTTCAAGAGAAGGACACAGTTATTCTTGGTGTAAGCCCTGATTCAGCGAACAGACATCTGAAGTTCGTTGAGAAGCATGAACTTCCATTTGTACTTTTAGTAGATGAAGATCATAAGGTAGCGGAATTGTATGATGTTTGGAAGTTGAAAAAGAACTTTGGGAAAGAGTACATGGGAATTGAGCGCTCTACATTCCTTATTAATAAAGACGGTGAGCTTGTAAAAGAGTGGCGTAAAGTGAAAGTGAAGGGACATGTTGAAGATGTTCTTTCTTATATAAAGTAAATCCATTGTGGAGATAAAATATATAGAAGTAAGGCGAGTGTCTATACATATTTTATTGTCTTACATAAAGTGAAGTGTAGGGCATACCTCCTCAGATGATAGTATTCCAAGTGCGATTATGTCGCACTTTTTTTCTATTGTAAATGCATAAAAAATAGGGAAAGATACATAAGAATAAGGCTATATACAAAAATAAACCACATACTTATAGTAGAAATATTGACGATTTATAAGAAAAGGAGTACACTCTTTATAAGAATTATAAAATAATAATCCGTATAGAATTGGGGTGCATGACGGTGGTCAAAGAAGAATTAAAAGAAGCGCTAGAAATGCTGAAAAATACGGGTGTACGCATTACTCCACAGCGTCATGCTATTTTAGAGTACCTTGTGGAATCTATGACGCACCCAACAGCGGATGAAATTTATAAAGCATTAGAAGGTAAGTTTCCAAATATGAGTGTTGCAACTGTCTATAATAACTTGCGTGTATTTAAAGAGGTTGGACTTGTAAAGGAATTAACTTATGGAGACGCTTCAAGTAGATTTGATTATGTTACAAGTCAACATTATCATGTGATTTGTGAAAAATGTGGTAAGATTGTTGATTTTCCTTATGGAGGTTTGGAACAGCTTGAAGAGGAAGCTGCGAAAACGACAGGCTTCGTTATTAATAGTCATCGCTTAGAAATTTATGGCGTTTGTCCAGAGTGTCATAAGGCGTAATATATAATAAAGAAAGAGGCTGACGGCTTTAAGTCAACCTCTTTCTTTATTATATATGGGAATTACGTTAGGTTCAGAATGATTTAAAATGTTCAGTGGAGGATTTAATTAAGGATAAATACAAAAGGTGATTTCTTGGTTAAGAAATCACCTTTTCATGTTTAGTTTTGTAAGGATGCATTGTCTCCGTATATACTTATGACTTATAGCTCTTCTTATTATATTTTTCATCAAATTCTTTTCCTTCTAGATTTCGATCCATTGTTAAAGGTTGGTTGCAATGCATACATGCGTCGACACGACCGAGCATTTTTGTAGGTTTATCGCAGCTTGGACAAATAATTTGTACAGTTTTAGTAGATAACATACCAATCCAAAAGTAAACGACAGTACTAGCGATAACAGCTAAAAAGCCAACCATCATAAATGTTGTCATAATAATAATGTTCTCACGAAAAAAGACTCCTAAGTATGCAATAAAGAGACCGATAAATACTAAACTTAATGCAAAGGTCCGGATTTTATTGATTTTGTTCGAATATTTAATGCCCATTCTCACCACGCTCCTATAATAATAATATAACATAAAATTTAGAATTTTCACTCGCCTAAAAATGTGATAGAGTGATAAGATATGAAATGTGGAGTAGGATGAAGGGAAGCTATAATGGCTTTTGGAACATGATTTTAAAGTTTTAACGGGATGTGAAATTTTTTTATGAAAAGTATTGACCCTTTATGTACTGCATGATATATTAATAACCGTCGCTGATGCAGAAACGCAGAAAACGACAAAAAGAAATTAAAAAACTTAGTTGACATCAAAAAACGAAAGTGTTAACATAAGGAAGTCGCAAATGAGCGACCAAGTAGTTCTTTGAAAACTGAACGAAACAAACAACGTGAAACGTCAATTTTTATTTTAGATGCTAGACAAACTAACTTTATTGGAGAGTTTGATCCTGGCTCAGGATGAACGCTGGCGGCGTGCCTAATACATGCAAGTCGAGCGAATGGATTAAGAGCTTGCTCTTATGAAGTTAGCGGCGGACGGGTGAGTAACACGTGGGTAACCTGCCCATAAGACTGGGATAACTCCGGGAAACCGGGGCTAATACCGGATAACATTTTGAACCGCATGGTTCGAAATTGAAAGGCGGCTTCGGCTGTCACTTATGGATGGACCCGCGTCGCATTAGCTAGTTGGTGAGGTAACGGCTCACCAAGGCAACGATGCGTAGCCGACCTGAGAGGGTGATCGGCCACACTGGGACTGAGACACGGCCCAGACTCCTACGGGAGGCAGCAGTAGGGAATCTTCCGCAATGGACGAAAGTCTGACGGAGCAACGCCGCGTGAGTGATGAAGGCTTTCGGGTCGTAAAACTCTGTTGTTAGGGAAGAACAAGTGCTAGTTGAATAAGCTGGCACCTTGACGGTACCTAACCAGAAAGCCACGGCTAACTACGTGCCAGCAGCCGCGGTAATACGTAGGTGGCAAGCGTTATCCGGAATTATTGGGCGTAAAGCGCGCGCAGGTGGTTTCTTAAGTCTGATGTGAAAGCCCACGGCTCAACCGTGGAGGGTCATTGGAAACTGGGAGACTTGAGTGCAGAAGAGGAAAGTGGAATTCCATGTGTAGCGGTGAAATGCGTAGAGATATGGAGGAACACCAGTGGCGAAGGCGACTTTCTGGTCTGTAACTGACACTGAGGCGCGAAAGCGTGGGGAGCAAACAGGATTAGATACCCTGGTAGTCCACGCCGTAAACGATGAGTGCTAAGTGTTAGAGGGTTTCCGCCCTTTAGTGCTGAAGTTAACGCATTAAGCACTCCGCCTGGGGAGTACGGCCGCAAGGCTGAAACTCAAAGGAATTGACGGGGGCCCGCACAAGCGGTGGAGCATGTGGTTTAATTCGAAGCAACGCGAAGAACCTTACCAAATCTTGACATCCTCTGACCCCTCTAGAGATAGAGTTTTCCCCTTCGGGGGACAGAGTGACAGGTGGTGCATGGTTGTCGTCAGCTCGTGTCGTGAGATGTTGGGTTAAGTCCCGCAACGATGCACCACCAGGTCTTGACATCCTCTGACAACCCTAGAGATAGGGCTTCTCCTTCGGGAGCAGAGTGACAGGTGGTGCATGGTTGTCGTCAGCTCGTGTCGTGAGATGTTGGGTTAAGTCCCGCAACGAGCGCAACCCTTGATCTTAGTTGCCATCATTCAGTTGGGCACTCTAAGGTGACTGCCGGTGACAAACCGGAGGAAGGTGGGGATGACGTCAAATCATCATGCCCCTTATGACCTGGGCTACACACGTGCTACAATGGACGGTACAAAGAGCTGCAAGACCGCGAGGTGGAGCTAATCTCATAAAACCGTTCTCAGTTCGGATTGTAGGCTGCAACTCGCCTACATGAAGCTGGAATCGCTAGTAATCGCGGATCAGCATGCCGCGGTGAATACGTTCCCGGGCCTTGTACACACCGCCCGTCACACCACGAGAGTTTGTAACACCCGAAGTCGGTGGGGTAACCTTTTGGAGCCAGCCGCCTAAGGTGGGACAGATGATTGGGGTGAAGTCGTAACAAGGTAGCCGTATCGGAAGGTGCGG